>BNJS01002092.1_pt1 | contig 98096 bp, 148 predicted proteins | sample 8540461 | NCBI WGS metagenome assembly BNJS01 (sample SAMD00202454, study PRJDB9452) | human saliva metagenome | isolation source: human saliva | place: Japan | reverse complement strand
TAATATAATGGCATATATCATATCTTCATTAAGTATCAGCCCCTCTGGAAAACCTTCCCAGTTTTTCAAAGAGCTTTCCCTTTCATAGGCGGCACCTTACATTGGAGCAAAAGTAAAGTTTTATACCGTAAATGTCTGTCCGCCTCACCTTTTACTGCGGATTACTTGTGGTAATTACTAACTTCTGGTGAATCTATCTCTGAAGCTTCCTTGGCAATGCCTCCTGCCTTGCATAGCTGAGTTTTATCTCATCCGACACCAAGGGCTTATAAGTGTTCTTCTATCAAAGGCTGTCGTCGCTAGTGCATCCACCAGATCATGCATACAAAGTACTTTGCCTTAGACTTTTGATACTCCAAGGTTTCTGCTCGCACCGTGAGTCAAAATCCTTCTTGTCGATATGATATATCTCATACCTGTATCAAAGCTTAAATTTTCTTTTATATCATTGTCCAGCAATCAGAGTCCGTCCCATATGGCCCTATCGTATTTATGATATAGATATTGTCGGTTTTACACTTTGGCTGACCAGGCCTCGAGGCTTTCTAAAAATCTGTCATCCGGCTTGTAGGTCGGTGCACTATAGTCTACATCCATCATATACCCTTATATATTTACACGTATGCTAACTAACTGCATGGTCGGTTTACAGTTTTGCCGGGTCATTCATATCCTAGTGTAATATATCGTTGATATCCGGCTTTATTACTACTTTGTCAATAGATTGTAACATATATAGTCAAAGAGAATTGAATCTACCTCTGCTATCGCCGATAGTATTAATTAAATGTCAATGATACTGCTACACTAGATCAAAAAGCTGAAATATTTAACTTTATGGCATTACAGTTTGGCAGACATATGGAGGCAATTCCGGCATTAATCTTTGCCGACTTTATAAATGAAACCGCCAAACTGATTATACTGGCATTTCTTTAATATCGCAACAATACAAAACATTCCAAACATCAGTGCGGTAATGCACATAAGCAGTGCATAGAGAATAGCCGCTCCGTTTATATACCGAATTTAAGGGTTACTCTATCACTTAATAAAAATGCAATAATCGAAGATATAATATAGGTAATAAAGATTTCCTCTTTTTCAAATATTACTACACATAGTATAGCAGATTAAGTATAGCATAGAAACCTCCGCCTATTAAAAGAATTATAAAGGCAAAATCTTAACTTAAGCATTTCTTCTATCTCATAGCCAAGTACTATACTGAGTATCAGCATACGCCAGAAAAGTATCCTGCCACTACCGCAAAGGGCTGTAAGTAGTATGATTCCTATCATTATCTTAATTACAAGTTTTACAAATTCTTTTTATATCGTTTTTGTCATAAAGTATGCTAAGCCTCGTAAGAGTCAGTCTTATTATAAAATTCGCCATTAAATTTATAATGAAGTCGGTATAAATATAAGGCTGTAGTAAGCATTTACCTCGTATCCCAAAAGATTGCTTTCACCGAATACTTTGACGCAGAGAATACACTACATATCCAAAACGATGATAAAGCCACTTTGATTTATCAAATATAGGGTTTAAGGCTTAACTTATCCACCTTATAGTTGACGGTATTTATTTTTAAGCCCCTTAATATCAACGATTATACACCACCAGTAAGAGGCTAAGCACAAAGCTTTACGGCTGAAATCAAAAGATTTTTACTAAGTAGCAGTACTGTTATAAATACAGAAACTGATATCAGGGTTCTTATAAGTATGACTTTCCGGTAATATCAAGTCTTAACTGTCTTTGAAATTCCGATTCATAAGCATCTGCCAGTCCGTCCAGAGCCTTATATATAATCATCAGCATCCATATAATAATTATATATAAACTTCCGGCAAAAATAAGCTGTAGATAAATCCTGCTACTACAGCCGCTATAAAACTTATCTAAAATTTAAGTAATCTCCGAAGGCTATGTTTATGTGCAGTGTCCGTTATCATTACCGGTCTTTGCCCAAAGTTCGAGACTATGTAAAGTTGCTGCCCCAGAGTTGAGAATGCCAGTGAAGAGTCCTCCCTCGTACTCTCCTGTAAACCTATTACTATTACGCCTATGAGCATACCGGTATGTGCATATACGCTGCTTCCCAATATGTTCCAAAAACACACCCGCTTTTTCGTTATTTTCCATTCTGCACCCTGTTAGCCTTTTTAACCGTATTTTTGTATAATGAATATAAAAACAGGAAGTCTTTATTTCTTGATATAATTGAAAGTATGATATATGCCAAAACTCCTGTAATAAGCTGACATATAAGCCTTAGCACTCATATGAAAGAAATCTTCCCACTGCATATACCGCTGCCGCCATTATAGCAGATATTATAAGCGATGGCAGCACTTTTACAAACTGTTTTAAGGGGTCCGAAGTCAAGTAACTTTGAATTGGGGTACGAGGTTGATAAAGGCTGCTATAAAATCCAGCCACTACTTTTTAATAATACAAAGATAAATACATCCTTTAAGTATATGCCCAGTAAGAGCAAGGATACCGATACTATCTTTTTAATTACTTCAATCTTTAGGAAGATATCGCTTCTCGAGGAGCACTTATAGTCTGCAAATTAACTATATGTATGGACCACAAAGCATAAGCCAGACTCATAAGTATCAGATATAGTTATCGCCTGCTCCCATGCCTTCCCGAGAAAGAGTATTATTATCGTATCCGACATGGCAATCATTCCGAACATCATGGAAATACCACATAGCAGCTTATTGATATTGCCTGCTTCAACATTTCCCTGACCTTTTGACTTTCGTCCTGCACCTTTGACATTACCGGCAGCATCACCGCTCTGTATGCTTGCACCGAGATTTGCTACAATAAGTTTAGGAAACTGCTCTCCTCTGTTGAAATTGGCAAGCACCGCCTTGTTAAAGGTCTTTCCCATAACAAGTGAATGTATGTTGTTAAAGCTGTTGTCTATGGCAGCGGCTAAAAGCATTCTAAGCCCGAAAGAAGAAAGACTTTTTATACTGCAGAACTTAAATTCCAAAAGCCGGCTTCCATGAAAGAAGGCATAAGAGTATAATGCAAAAGTAAAAATAGTATAAAAGCTGCTGTGCTACAAGTGCGTACACGCCAAAGCCTCTTATATGCCATATATACACTTATACTTCCTGAAATTACGGCAGTCAAAAAGGTTGCTATAAAGAGCTTACTAAATTCCATGCTACTTGCTATGTATGCATTTTGTACCGCAATAACACCGGCAGGTATAAGTATCAGGGCTGTAAGCCTTGTAAGTAGGGTAATATGCTCATCTTTATAAAAAGGCTGATATAAAAGGTGCTATAAAATATATCAGTATGTAAAGCAGTATACCAAGTACGATATTAAAGTAGAGTACGGAGTTAAAATCCGTCTTCGTGCTGTCTTTTTTTTGTATAAGTGCAGTGGCAAAACCGTTCTGCACAAATAGGGCAAGCATATTGACAAAGACAAGTATAAGTACTACCACACCGTATTGCTCAGGTCCCAAAAGTCTTGCCAAAAGTACCGATACAATAAATTGCACCAGTTGAGAAGCTCCCTGCTCCAAAAATTTCCAAAAAAGTCCTCCGGCAATACCCGAACCCTTACTCATAAAAAATCTCTCCTATATATTAAATAGTAAGCCTAAGTTCATTAAGATATTGCTCTTAAAGAACTTATACCTGTATACTCGTATATATCTTTTTGCAAGCGGTTCATAGCCTCGCATATTTACAAAACTTCCTAAAATCTCCCTGTTTTTCCCCAACTTAGAGCGTCTTTGTAAATTCTCAAAAATCCTCTGCCTGTGCACTACATTTTTCTTATAATTTTGATTTTTACCTCTTCGTTTCTTTTTATTCTCTCTATAAAAGCGCTGAAAGGCTATATATACTCTTTAACCCCAAGCACATTATCTCTATGCTGTCTGTAAAGATTAAGAGGCATATTAATATAGCCAATTTTTCCAAAACAGGTTGCCGTAAGTGCCAGCCACCAATCATGCATAAAACATTTATCACTTAAGTTTACCTTAGTCTTAAGTGCTTTATTTATCATCACTGTACTGCCTGTTACTACATTTTCCACAAGCAAATAAGAAAGCCTTTTGCGTTTTGCATTTATTTTAAGAAAGCTTGCAAGGCTTTTGTTAAGTATTCTTAGTTCTTCATCCACCACACTAAGATCAGAGTGTATAAGTAAGGGAGTATACTCACCGTACTTAGCCTCCATACTCTCATCATACACTTTAAGCTGTACTCGATTTTTCTTTATCCCATACATCATCCTGATCCGCAAACATTATATACTCCGCATCGGAATTTTCAAGCAAAGCGAGGAAATTAGCCGCCGCTCCAAGTCTGTTTTCAGACCTTGAGATAAAAATCAGGATATCTGCTTTCATATTCCTTTAATATGTTATAGGTTTCGTCTGTGGAATTGTCATCAGACACATAAAGCTTAAACTCATCGCAGCTTTGTGCAAATATGGAATCAAGCTGAGCCCTCAAGTATCTTGCTCCGTTATAAGTAGCCAAAAGTATATGTATCATAATCTCTGTCCTCTAGTTTGGGTAAGTTCGCTGGTCTGTTATATAGTAAAAAGCTGTTTGTACCCTTTCCTTATAATTAGTACTGTAACACACTAATTTCCTTTTATAAATCAGCATTTCCTTAATTTATATGCTCCGCCTGTGGATAAATATTTTATAATCGGCTAAGATATCCATGTAATATTTACTAGTGTATCGTTAATATTTAATTAATATTAGCAATAGTATAGTTTTCATTTCTTTTTATTATGTTTATGTTACAATCTATTGGAAAAAGTAGCAATAAGGCTGGATATCAACGATATATTACACTAGTTACGCTGTTGCTTTTTATATATTTTGACTCAGTATATCAAATAAACTTATTTCCAGCCTGATTATAAAAATACAAACTTTGCAAATGCAATTTTTAAGTCTCCGACTTTAAGATAATGCTTAAAATAATACAGTAGCCACTTTTCTTCTCTTAGCCTTTGTCTGGCTAAGGTTTTTGTCAAAAACTTTTATTGATACTTTGTGAATGAGCATGTAGGTAGGAGTACTTTATGGGGTATTGTTTTATATCCTCTTTTGCTTTTAACTTAAATCCCAGTATGGCTTCCTCTTGGTATAAAAACACACCCTCATCATATCCGCCCACTTCAAGTATTTTTCTATCTACCATAAAGCAGCTGAGCCGGCTACAGTGTCTACAAAGGCTATATTCTTTTATAATGTATTATAATGAGGCAGGTTTACAGCCTCCTTATAATAGGGGCAGCACTCCATCAGTTCTTTAAGAAACTTCTACAGGGAAAGCCCAGTGTAAGGTTAAGCAAAGAGTCTCTGAGCTAAGGGCTTTTTGCTTTCAGTTTCATCACCGGAGCTGCTGCGGCAAGGTCTCTTTATTTTATCAAAACTTGTTCTGGCTTTGATATTACCCTATCTTCTATAAAGGTATCCGGATTGGCTATAAGGGCATAGCTTGCGGCAAAGGTCTTTATAGGCATAGCAAGGACAGATTATTGCAGCCGTAACCGGGTTTTCTTTTTGCTTTTATAAGTGCTACCTTCTCAGATTCTATAAGCCTTAAGTCTTTCCTCAGGAGTTATCCGAGGAGGCGTTATCAACCACTACTATCTTATCAAGCTTTCTGCTTTTAAGACGCTTTATCGCTGATATAGTAGTATCTGCATCATTAATTTCAATAAAATAGCTACTGTATCCATAATTTGTTATCAAGTTAATATTTCAGACAGGTCAGTTTGGGAATTGTCTCTAATATCGGTCAATTTGGATCCTCCGTAATTCTATATCGGTAACTTGGATATTCAGCCAATTCAATATCCCCATTTGCTATCCGTCTTAGCCAAAGCTATCAATCTGTATTACAAATTTTTGATACTGACTAAGACCGTGATATCCTGTCTGAACTTTGATTTTATCTATGTGTCCTGTAGATTCATCCGATATTTTTATCCTGGGCTTAGGGCACTAGCAGGGTCATTACATTCATGTGGGTGATAAAGCCCTAAAGCAAAGTCTTGACTAGACTTTGCTTTTTACCCTTCCATAGGGTTTTGCTTTGATAGCTTTTATATAATTTTCTATAAGTGGGTGAAAATTTCCCTCCTTACCAAGGTCTTTCATCTCCGGCAAAAGTGCAGTATAACCGGACCTTTCTTTTGGCACTTTCATATACCTTTTCGGTATCATCCTATAAGAAGGAGAATACTATCAGGGCTTCATACGACCAGTACCTGTAATTTGCAAAAGTTATATCTTGGTGACCAATACTTTTGCTCTTGATGGGCAGCGCTCCGTTTATGGCGTCTCTGATTCCGACGCTAGCTTTCTTTAATATTATCATAATGAGCAAGCACTCTTGTCTGTCGCGTCTTCTGTAGTTTATTTAAGTCTATAAAGCAGCACTCCGGAATTAAAATACTACATCTGCCTGAAAGGCTCCCTCCTCTTTTCCCTTTACAAGAAGATTAATTGTGTTCAGGTAACGCCGCTGTTGTTTTATCGCTGAAGCTCCATGCAAAAGAAGCTTATGCACACTGCTAGCACCAAGTACGTCACAGCTCATATATAGAGACCCTATCGAAAGTGCTTTGGCAAAGTTCATCTGCAGAAAAGTCTCGCCATTACGGAAGCACCGAACTTATTTTCAAAGAAAATCCAAGTTCTTTTCGTTGTTTTATATCCTCAAAGTTTATGATATACTAAATTTCTTGCCGATGAGATCTGCCAAACTTTTAAGCACCCTGGCTGGATTTTCGCTAATACCTGTCTGTATAATGTAGTACATTAAGCCAAAGCTTCCAGTCTCTATTATTCTCATATAAAGAATAAAGTACTGTTCCCAAAATACTTACACACGCTTCATTAGCTACATAAACTATATTCGAGGTTCATTTCTCGAAAACAATCTGTTTACAGCACTGAAAAGTCTCTGCTTAGAAGCTGGTAATGTTGCCGGATATACCTACTCCATAAGTAACATTTCCGCTTTTAACATCTACAAGATGTGATATATGCGGCAGCCTGCGCATTTTGCTCCTGATTTTCAAGCATGCTCGGTATAGTCAAGCACCTTTATCTCTATTCAGAGCTTCGCCTCAAGACCAATAACAGCATCTATAGGACCGTTACCGACTGCCTCGAGCTTTTTCAACACCGTTTTGCCTATAGAAACGTTTACGGTACTTGTGCTTTCGCATCATCTCCGCTTTCCATAACATTACATCACACTGTATCGGGCTCCTTTTCTATCTATATAATTCTCCTTAAATGCATCATAGATTTGCTCAGTGTTACACTCACCTTGATTTCTTTCTGATAATTCCTGTATTATATCCGCAAATTCCTTATACATTCCCTTTGACTGAGCTTAATCCGAAGAAACTGTCAGTATAAAGGCAACTCCGCCCTTTTCCTGACTGTGAATTGATTCTTACTACGGGCTCAGCTGTCTGCCTATATCAGCCGGATCTATAGGAAGGTAAGGTACTTCCCAGTAAGATTTTCTGTTTCTGTCATTGCCTGCAGTCCCTTGTTGATCGCATCCTGATGAGAGCCTAGAAAATGCCGTAAATACGAGCTGACCTGCGTAAAGGGGTGTCTTGGATCCACCTTCATCTTAGTACATCTTTTCATATACCTCATTGATTTCTTTTATATTACTTAAATTAAGTTTGGGATCTATACCCTGTGAGTAAAAGGTTATAAGCCAAGTTCAGGATGTCCACATTGCCGGTACGCCTCCGTTGCCCATAAGTGTGCCCTCTACTCTTTCTACTCCAGCAAAGCATTGCAAGCTCACTGGCTGCTACTCCGGTACCTCTGTCATTATGTGTGTATGCACACTTAATATAATGCTTTTCTCTGTTATCAAGTTTTACTCATCCACTAATACGATCCGCATATAGCATTGGGGTCGTCATCTCAAGCAGTTGCCGGAAGATTGATAGTTATTTTTATTATCCTTAGTTGCACCCCATCTTTTTGTAACTGCATTGCAAACTTCCAGTGCATAATCAAGCTCCTGCCTGCAGCTTTCGAGGAAATATCAAGTATTATCTTGCCGTTAGTGAGTCTCCATATACCTTTTTACTATATCCACGCCGTCTAAGGCTATTTTGTGATTTCTTCCTTATCTTTATTAAATACTACCTTTCTTTGTAGAAAGTAGAGTGGAGTTATATATGAACTATGCTAATTCCTTCTATAGCCTCAAGGTTCTCTTGATAGGTGTTCTCTGCACTGGCATAAAACCTGCACACTGACATCATCAGGTATGAGTTTTCTTAGATCAGCTGCCTTGATCAAACTCTATCTGTGAAGCTGCCGAAAACCTACCTCTATCTCCTTAAAGCCAAGCTGCACTAAAGCTTAAAAACTCTATCTTTTCCTCCAACCGCCATAGGTTCAACCAAGGCTTGATTACCGTTCTTAGGTCATCGAGCACCATATCGGAGCTTTTTCTATTTGCTTGATGGGCCAGGTCCTTTCCTAAAATCTACAACTTCCGCTCTTTTTATACCTTCCTAAATTATACATAGTCCATCTCCTCCTTATGAAAACAAAACTGATAACTTATAAAAATTCAGCCTTATTTAGAGTGAATTTTTATATTAAAACTCTTTGATATATCATTTTGTAAAATAAGTATATCAAAACATATATTTTTCTGAGTGTATATCAAAACGTAGGCCCCAGCAGATGCTGATCCAAGGATTTTGATGTATACACTCAGGAAAAGAAAACTAAGTTGTTTGGTATTCTAATTTTGAGACACGATATAACGTATAGAAAGTCTTAATATACCAGTAATTCCCTTTTTTGCATTACTTTAACTACTTTTTCATATACTCATTGCATATATCTTCAGTCTTAGCCTCTACCATAATTCTAATCAAAAGCTCTGTTCCGCTTGGTCTAAGAAGTATTCTTCCCTCATCGGCAAGTTCTTTTGCTTATTTCTTCTACAACTGCCTTAACCTCACTATCCTCTCCTGCTGCACTCTTGTCCTTGACCCTTACATTCTTAAGCAGCTGAGGATATATTTTCAAGTCTTTAGTTAAGTTTTTAAGACTTTCTTTTTTCTCAAGCAAAACTTCCATGACTTTCAGTGAGGGTAAGTATACCGTCTCCGGTACTTGCATGCTTGCTGAATATGATATGACCTGATTGTTCTCCTCCGAGATTATACCCGTTTTTAAGCATGCTTTCATAGACATACTTATCTCCTACAGCTGTTTTTTCATACTTTATACCCTCTTTATCAAAGGCTTTATATAGTCCTAAGTTGGACATAACTGTTGTTACTACAGTATTGTTACTGAGGCTGTCTTTTTCCTTCATATATTTGCCGCATATATAAAGTATCGCATCTCCGTCAACTACATTGCCGTCTTCATCAACCGCAAGGCATCTGTCGGCATCTCCGTCACTAAACCAGAAAACCTATATCGCACTCTCCTTTAACAAGCTCACAAGCTCTCCATATGTGTGGAACCGCAATTTACATTGATATTGGTTCCGTCAGGCTTGTTATTTATAACCAAGGTTTCGGCTCCAAGTGCATCAAATACGCTTTTTGCTATGGTAAATGCCGCTCCGTTGGCACAGTCCAGTGCTACCTCTTTGGACTTAAAAGACTTGGTCGCTATGGAAATAAGATAGCCTATGTATCTGTTTCTTCCTGCCGCATAGTCTACGGTCTTTCCTACATTTTCCCTTGTAGCAAGCTCCAATTCAGGGGATCTTACCGTCTATGTAGTCTTCTATTTTAAGTATGACCTCTTCTTCCATCTTCTCTCCGTTGGAGTTAAGCAGTTTTATTCCGTTATCATAATAAGGATTATGGCTTGCACTGATCATAATTCCTGCAGAAAATCCTTCAGTTCTTACTACATAGGACACACTTGGGGTCGTAGTTACATGAAGGAGGTACACATCCGCACCTGAGGCTGTAAGTCCCGCTGCAAAAGAATACTCAAACATATAAGCAGAACGTCTGGTATCCTTACCTATTACAACCGTACACCTCTCGCCTTCTTTTTATATTCTGTGAGGTAGTACCGTGCTATAAATCTTCCTACTTTATAGGCATGTTCCACAGTCAAAGTCTACATTAGTCTCTCCTCTAAAACCGTCTGTTCCAAAATACTTTTCCCATTTAAATTCCTCCATTCTGTTGCTAAATCGGAATACGAACTTTAATCTTTACCATAGCAGTTCAATATGCATAATACTTTGAATTAAAGCCTGCTTAAAAGCGAAGCACTATAAATATGTATAATAGTCGCTTGAAAGCTTGCTTGCAAGCGAAGTACTATAGATATGTATAATTGCCGAGTGCAAACTTGCTTGCTAACGAGGCTTTATACTATATTATCATTGCCTGGTGAACTGCCGCTTTTATTTTATAACTTTTGCAATTCTTCTATATATCTTCTTGTGGCATCCTGCCAGCTTGGCAACCTCTTAAAGCCCATCTCATCAAGCTTTTTCTTTTCCATACGGCTGTTTGCCGGTCTTTTTGCCTTGGCAGGATATGCCGATGAGTCAACCGGAGCCACATTGATTGTAACCCCTGCTACCTTAAAAATCTCCTTGGCAAACTCATACCATGAGCAATACCCCTCATTGGTTGCGTGATACCTTCCGTACTTATCGGTCTGTATCATTGAAACCAAGAGCTTACTGAGGTCTGCCGTATGGGTAGGAGAACCTATTTGATCATCCACCACCGTTAAGGAGTCTCTTTCTTTTTGCAAGCTTTAACATGGTCTTGATAAAGTTGTTGCCGGCAATTCCGAATACCCAAGCAATTCTTACTATAAAATACTTTTTGGCTATCTCTTCCACAAAGAGTTCGCCCTCATACTTGGTTTTTCCGTATACATTAAGCGGCTGTCTTTCATCATCCGGCTCCCAAGGTCTTTCGCCCTGTCCGTTAAATACATAGTCGGTACTTATACATAAGTTTCATATCAAACTTTTTACAGGCTGTTGCTATATTCTTAGTACCTAAAGCATTGATATTGTAGGATAGCTCCTGCTCATCTTCAGCCTTATCCACTGCCGTATATGCCGCACAATGTATAACCGCATCTATTCTTTTTCTGCATTTGCCTTATCAAAAAACTCCTCACAAGCTTTAGCATCCACTATATCAAGCTCTTCCCTGTCTATACCTACAGCTTCTATGTTGTTAGACTTAAGTTCCGCCATCACATCTGTACCGAGTTGCCCCTTGGCTCCTGTTACTAAAACTCTCATTTTTATCTCCTGTCTTTTATAAATGATAGGGGCTGCCAAAAAGTCTTAACTATAAAAGTTAAAACTTCCGACAGCACCCCCTTTTTTCAAGCATTTGCTTAAAATATCACATCTGTATTTTTCTAATGTAAGCATTTTAGCACAACTTATACTTATCTGACTATATTTTTAAAATAAAAACTTTATACTCTTGCAATCATTTCCCCGTATCTATCCTTTGCCATCTCTAAAAAACTCTTCGACTTCCTCAAGTGTGGGCATATCCTCACTTATACTCCTGCTTGCCACAAGCATTGCCGCATGAGCAGCTGCCCATCTCCATAGCATCAATAATTTCCATTCCGGCAAAAAGCCCGTTAATAAATGAAACTATATAGCCGTCTCCGCCTCCAAGACCCTTTAGATTATCCACCGGAAAGGGCTTTATAAAAAAGCTTTCTCCCTTATCGGTATAGGTAGCGGAGCCTTCATCACCATGCCTTATCGCCACTAATTTTGCACCTTTTTGAAAGCCAGTATTTTTGCGCTGTCCTCATCATTTCCCGACAGATTAAGCTCCGTCTCCATAAGGTCGTACTCTTCTCTAAGACCTATCACGATATCACTTTTGCTCTGCTACAAGACTGTAGTACTTTTGCCACCTCTTTATTATCCTGCCAACTGTGCGCCCTGTAATCAAGGTTAAATACTATCTTTGTAGCTGATTTGCAAGCTCCACCGCCTTAAGCACCGCCTCTCTTGAAGGAGAAGCCGCAAGTGCCTGCACCTGATATAAAAAGCAGTTTGGAAAGCTTTATATACTCTTCGCCTATATCGCTTATATCAAGGCTCAGATCGGCAGCCTTATTTCTATACATAATTAGTTATTTCACTTACCCTCAAGCACTTCGCTGAAGGCAAAACTATCTTTTCACCGTTCTTTGTCTTTGATATAGTGTAGTATCTATGCCTTCTTTTTCAAAAGCCTTTTAAGACAAAGTTACCGAAACTGTCATCGGATACCTTTCCTATAAAACCTACACTTCTTCCAAGTCTTGCCATACCTATGGCTATATTTGCAGGAGAGCCGCCTATATATTTCTTAAAGGTTGAGCACTCGTCCAAGGTCTTAAAAAGTCGGTGGGAACCATATCTATAGATGCTCTTCCTAAAAATAGTTATATCAAACTTTCTGTATTATCAAATTCTATGTAATTCATATTTTTCCTCATTCTTTAATCAAACCAGTGTAATGTATCATTGATATTTAATTAATATCAAATACTCGATTCCCTTTCTTATATGTTTGTTGCAATCTATTAACAAAGCAGTAATAAGTCTACATATCAATGATACTATGCACTGAATAAGGTATTGTCTCATAAGACAGACCCTAAAAATAGTAGTAATTTTTCATCAATCAGTCTTCGCACAATGCTATAACTCAAGCTAATCAGCAATCTGTTTCAAATCGATACAGGAACACTGACTGGCAGTCTGTTTCAAATTGTAACACTAATAAAAATAAATGTTCTTCTGTGCAAAACCGTTATTCAGAAACCGCTTATAATACATTAAAATATCTTTCTTAAAAACCAACTTAAAAGAGGCTGTCACATAGAAAAGAAAATAATACTTTATATAGCAGCCTTTTTGCTTTATTTACTGTTATATGTCGTATATTCCGTTCTTAATGCAACAGCCCCCGATTTTTATAAAAATATTTTTAAAACTCTATAAAATCTTATATAATCAATTTTCAAATGCATATTGTGAAACTCGATTTTATAAGAAGATATTTTACAACTCTATACCCTTTCTTGCAGACAGCCCCATATCATAAGGATGCCTTATTTTGGTCATATTTGTAATATAAGCTGCAAGTTCTCTTATTTCATCCGGAGCATCTCTTCCGGTAAGCACCACTTCCAACTTTTCCGGTTTGTTTTTCAAAAACTCCAAAGCCGGTGCTTTTCTATCATATCGTAGTTATAAGCTGCCATAAATTCATCCATAATAAGCAAATCTTTATCCTGAGCTGCTGCCACTACTTTATTAAAATATTCCTGATGATCTTTTTTGTTTTGTGCAACCTCTTCTTCCGTCATATACTTAATAAACTTGATTTTTATGCGGATATGAAATTATCTCTATATTATCAGAGCTATCAAGCACATTTAACTCTCCGGTTCTGTCATCCTTAAGAAACTGGCAGATAAGCACCTTAAGTCCTGTTCCGGCAGCTCTTGCTGCAAGCCCCATAGCTGCTGTGGTCTTGCCCTTTCCATCTCCTGCTATATATATGTATAACACCTTTAACGGCATATAAACCTCCTTAGGTTAAATATATTTTTAATCTATATTATTATCAGACTTATTGTTCCGTTATAAGTTCTGATGTATCGGCATTGCAGTATTAAAGCAATTACCCTTTATCAAAAACGTTCAGATGGTTTTTGATAGCTTTATTATACTGTATTTGTAACGCTTTTGTTAAGTAAAAAGCAGCTTTTATTTGTGAATTTAATTTCTTGCATACGTTGTCAATGTATTACATATAAATTATAATACTTGTTATAGTCACAAAATATCCTTGCTTATTATATAAATACATAAGTCAGGAGTACTTTTAATTCAGCTCTGACCGGTTATTTTGACAGCAGGGCAAAATACAAGGAGGATATATATGAGCCATTTATATTTCAGTATAGAAACACTTGAAAAGTTTTGTAAAGAAGCTTTTATTAAGTTCGGTTTTTCGGAAAGGGACAGTGATATTATCACCGATGTTCTTTTTAACTTCGGATAAATACGGTATAGAATCACACGGTATGCAACGAATTTCCCGTTACCATAAGGGAATTGAAAAGGGCATGATCAAGGTGGAAGCAAAACCTGAAGTTGTATTTGAAACACCGGTTTCCGCCGTTATTGACGGTCATGACGGAATGGGACAGATCATTTCCCACAAGGCAATGCAAACAGCTATTGAAAAAGCCAAAACAAGCGGAATGTGTATCGTTACTGTAAGAAACTCCAATCATTACGGTATTGCCGGTTACTATGCGAAGATGGCGTGTGATGAAGGTCTTATCGGAATGTCATTTACCAATTCCGAGGCTATTATGGTTCCCACCAATGCAAGATTGGCTATGCTTGGAAGTAATCCTATAGCCCTTGCGGTTCCCGCAAAGCCTTATCCTTTCCTTTTTGACGCTTCTACAACTGTAGTAACAAGAGGAAAGCTTGAGATGTACAGGAAGGCTGAAAACACTGCCAACAGGCTGGGCACTTGATAAAAACGGAACTCCGTCAACTGATGCACAGGATGTACTTACTAATATCGTCAATAAAAACGGCGGCGGTATTATGCCTCTTGGCGGCAATGAAGAAATATCCGGAAGCCATAAAGGTTACGGCTATGGCATGATATGTGAACTTTTCAGCTCAATCTTATCCTTGGGAATGACATCAAATCATACACATACCAAAGGAAAAGGCGGCACCTGTCACGGTTTTATGTCATAGATCCTAAAAATATTCGGAGAACCCCAAGTGATTATAGAGCATTTTTCAAAGATTTTTACAAGAACTCAGAGATGCTCCTAAGGCGGAAGGTAAGAGTACATTTACACTCATGGCGAAAAGAAGCCCTTGCCTTGGAGCGTACAAAGAAAGAAGGCATAGCTATAGATATTAAGACAATTATAGAAATGAAACAAATGAGCGATTATCTTGGCATGGATTTTGAGAGTTTCTTTAAAGATTTAAAGCTCGACAGTGAAGAATACAATAATTTCTATTAGAGGCGTTAAACTATAAAAAGCGAAACCGCAAGAAAAGTATTACCAGATTTATAAATAAGTCCCGTGCATGAACAAATAGATATTATAAGTTTTTATAAAAATTATGCCATGTCTTTTATCTTTATCAAAATATAAAGTTTATATATTTTACTAAAAGCAAAGGCATGGCATAATAGTACTAAAACCGCTACATACTCTTTTTCAGGATCTACAACTTCTTCTCTACTAAGCTGCTTATATCCGTGCTTCAAAAGTATAGTTCCGTTTGCAATGTCCTCTATCATATCTTCTTTAACTCCGAGTTCTCTAAGATTCATTGCAACTCCCAGTTTTTTCATCCAGTTTTCCATTGCAATAAGACCTTCTTTTGCAACTTCTTCATCACTTTTACCTGTAGTATCTACCTCCCAAACCTCTTTGCAAACCTCTTAAATTTCTTTAAGCCATAGGAAGTATATAACGGTAATATGGCAGTGATACGGCTGAAAGAGTCATGCCATGTGTCGCATCGGTGAAACTCCTATCGAATGTCCCAGCATATGTACCATCCAGTCACCTCTTTTTCCTGCGGCAATTAAAGTATTAAGCGCCCATGTAGCAGACCACATGATATTGGACCTTGCCTCATAATCATCAGGATTTTCCACTGCTATTAATGAGGAATGAATTACGGACTTCATAAGCCCTTCTGCAAGGTAGTCGCTTGTATTATCATCTTCTCCTGAAAAATACTGCTCACAAATATGGCTGAATATATCATAAATACCTGCAATCATCTGCTTTTTAGGTAATGAAAGCGTAAACTTCGGATTAAGTATTGAAAACTTCGGCTATACCTCCTCTCCAAATACATGCCCTATTTTTAAATTCACTTCATGATTGCTGATTACAGCTCCTCCGTTCATTTCCGAACCGGTTCCTGCCATAGTTAAAATGCAGCCCACAGGAACTATCTTACAACTCGGCTCCTCAAAACGCATATAGTACTTATCCCAAGGATCCTCATCACAGTGTATTGAAACAGAAAGCGCCTTTGCATAGTCACAGCAAGATCCGCCTCCAACCGCTAAGAGCAGATCTGCCCCGCCCTCTCTTGCAAGTTTTACTCCCTCACGAAGTTTTTCAATTGTAGGATTGGGCATAACGCCTGCATCTTCAATGATCTCCTTGCCGTTTGCTTTCAATATTTTAACCACTTCAGTCATAGATGCCGCTTTTTCTTAATAGAGCCTCCGCCATAGATCAGCTGAACAGTTTTTCCCATATTTGGGTAACTCTTCATTCAGGTATTTTAAAGAGTCATCGCCAAAATAAAGTTTGGCTTTTACTTTACATAACTAAAGTTTCCAAGCATATTTTCTTCCTCTCTTTCCATAATAATATCTATTCTTAGCCTAGTATAGTGTATCATTGATATTTAGCTTTATTACTACTTAGTAAATAGATTGTAAACACTATATAGTCAAAGATAATTAAGAGCTACTCTGCTATTGCTGATATTAATTAAATATCATGATACATTACACTAGTGCAGCGTTTGTAAAATAAGTGTATAAGAAAGATAAATATTTTTCTGAATATGCACATCAAAGAGACATTACAGGCGTAGTACCTGCTCACTAAAAAGTTTCGATGTATGTAATCAGAAAAAACAGGTTCTTTGCTGCGCTTTATTTAAGAAGCGATGCACTAATGTCAGATATGTAATTTACTTACAATCACAATATAATACTGTTCTTACATTGTTTCAATACTCTTAATACTTAATTTTATTTATTTTTAATGGTATCTTAGTATCAAAAAATATATAATAAGCATACAGTTACTATTTACCAAACATAAGTAAAAGGCTGCATATTTTTCTGCTGTGTGTATCAAAAAGCAAGACTTGGTGAAAATTGCTATAGGATTTTTGATGCCGTATTAGCCACTATCAATACAACCGCACAGTCATCTTATTAAACTAACATAAAGAGTTTTTGATTTAGGAATACGGAATTTCTTATGCAGGCTGTCTAACTTATTAAACTACTTTAGTTTTATGCCAATAAGAAAAATGCTCAAGTTTGTTTGTGTAAATTTTGAGCAGTCTATGTAGCATAAATTTAATGTTAAGACACAGAGGCTGATCGGAGGTAGCCATGAAAAAGTTGTTGATAAAATCAGTCTTATACTCTTATCCTTTCTTTATTTTTAATATCAGCCTGTACTAAAAAGAAGCCGGTATTAAAAATACTATAGAGGGACAGCTGGAAAACTTATTATGAGATGACAGACGGCACTTTTAAGTGTGAGGAGTACATATAAGTATCGTTTGGAAATTTCCGGCAGAATACCGAATGCCGCAAAGACGAGTACTTTTGTATATCTTAGCAACAAAGAAGACATAAGCTTTGAGCAGGCATGGAAGGCAGCGATTTATGGTTAAGTACTGATTATTTTTTCACCTGAGGATGCCGTGCTTGTGGATGAATTTTAGGCTCAAAACTTAATTATGTATACACTTTTTAGCATTTATGCTATACTGTAGCAATATATAATAGATTGATTTTTATAAAAGGGGATTCTACTATGAAACTAACTACTCTTAGAGAGTTTTTACAAACTCTTCAAGCTTTTTAGACAAGGAAGTATCTATAGGCGGATGGGTAAGGAGCAACAGAGACTCTAAAGCATTCGGTTTTCTTATGATAAGTGACGGTACTTTTTCTGAACAAATACAAATCGTATATCATGACAGTTTAGCTAATTTTTCCGACATAAGCAAGGTAAATGTAGGAGCTGCTCTTGTTATCACAGGAAAACTTATAGCCACTCCCAATGCAAAGCAAGCCTTTGAAATACAGGCAACACAGATAAGTATAGAGGGTCCTTCATCCTCAGACTATCCGTTGCAAAAGAAAAGGCATACTCTTGAGTATCTTAGAAGCATACAGCACCTAAGACCAAGAACCAATACCTTCCAAGCAGTATACAGGGTTCGCTCCTTATAGCCTTTGCCATACATGAGTTTTTGAATCAAAGGACTTTATATATGTTCATACTCCTATTATCACCGGCAGTGATACCGAAGGTGCCGGCGAGATGTTTCAGGTAACTACTCTTCCTGTAGGAAATTGTCTTTGTGAAGACGGAAAGGTGGATTATTCCAAGGACTTCTTCGGTAAAGAAACTCACTTACTGTAAGCGGTCAGCGCTGTGTGGAGAGGTATTTGCACAGGCTTTTAGGAATATCTATACCTTCGGGCCTACTTTCCGTGCGGAAAACTCCAATACCACAAGGCACGCCGCAGAGTTTTGGATGATAGAGCCTGAGATGGCATTTGCCGATCTTAACGACAACATGGATGTGGCAGAGGAGATGTTAAAATACATTATACACTATGTACTTGCCAACGCTCCTGAAGAAGTAGCCTTCTTTAACGAGTTTGTTGACAAGGGGCTTTTAGAAAGACTTGAGCATGTATCAACTTCTTCTTTTGGCAGAATAACTTATACCGAGGCTATTGAAATACTTGAAAAGAATAATGCCAACTTTGAGTATAAGGTTTCATGGGGTTGTGATTTACAAACAGAGCATGAAAGATACTTAACCGAAGAGGTATTTAAAAAGCCTATCTTCGTAACAGACTATCCGAAGGATATCAAAGCCTTTTATATGAAACTGAATGATGACCAAAAAACCGTTGCGGCTATGGACTGCTTGGTTCCCGGAATAGGCGAGATCATCGGAGGAAGTCAGCGTGAAGATAACTACGAAAAGTTGGTTAAGCGTATAGAAGAGATGGGTATGAAGATAGAGTTATGACTTCTACCTCGATCTTAGAGTACGGCTCAACAAGACATGCAGGTTTCGGTCTCGGCTTTGAAAGATGCGTAATGTATCTTACAGGTATGGGAAGTATTCGTGATGTACTTTAGTTCCCGAGAACTGTAGGCAGTTGTGAATTTTTAATCAGTATTTATAAAAATAATAAAGACCGAGTGTAATGTATTAATGTATCATTGATATTTAGCATTATGTACTAGCTTTGTTAATAGATTGTAATAAACATATAATAAAGGGAATCGAGATTTACTCTACTATTACAGATATTATTAAATATCAATAATGCATTATATTAGTGCATTGTTTTCAAAATAGGCATATCAAAAACTCTGAGTATTTTTCTTAGTGTGTGCATCAAAAACACAGGTGTAGTATGTGTTATACTAAAAGGTTTTGATGTATACGATCCGGAAAGAGACAAGTTGTTCGGTATGCTTATTTAAAAACTACTCACCGCTTTCTTGACCGGCTTTTCAGTTAACAAGGCTAAGTAACTGTTACAGTTAATCCAATATTCATCTTCGTCAAAAACTAAAAATATTTAATATAAATCAGGCGATAATGAATACCGCAGTAGCCTGATAAATATACACGCAGCAAAGCTTTCATTTACTATATTATACATGTGTATCTATAAGCTAACTGAACTGTCGGGTAACTGTAAAATCAACTCATATTGTTAATTTTATCCTATGAAAGGACCTTATTTATGAAGTTTATACATACGGAGATATACACTACGGTATGCGACCCGATGTTTTCAAAGCCCTGGGCTGAGGAGAGTACACATCTGTCAAAGAAGTACTTGGTAAAATTGTAGAATGAATGTAAGAAAAAGGCGAGGTTAATTGCCTTTTTATTTCCGGTGATCTCACAAACAGCCTCTTAATAAGGATTTAAAGAAATCAACTATCTTTTGCTACAATGCCAATACAAGAGTAATAATAATAGCCGGTAATCGTGATAAGATTACTGAAAATTCCAATGTACATGACTTCCCCTGGGCTGAAAATGTGATTACACACTTCCAATGAAATGCAGGAATTTACTTTGCAGATATCAATACCGAAGTATTCGGATTTTCACTACCACTCTAAAGAGCTTAAGACCAGACTTCTTGACGGTATCGTAGCTCGCTTCAAACAATCGTATACATATACTCATGGCCCACGCGGTGATTCACTTATCGCCCTTTGATAAAGAAAGTTTGATAAGCAGTGGTTTCAGTTATATAGCACTGGGACATTCACATAAGGCGGAAGTATTCAGTTCTAACCTTATGGCTTTTGCGGCTCCCGAACCTTTAGATGTCAATGAGAGCGGTGCACATGGTTTCTTTTACGGTGAGATATCGGATTTTTCAAGAAGTGTCACGCCGGACTTTATTCCTATTGCGGACATTGAATATATCCTTGGTCATCAACGTAAATACAAATACAAGTAATGCTGAACTTATCGGCGGTATCGGTGATGAAATAACAAAGCGTGGTACAAGCATATTTACAAACTAACTATACTTGGTGTCAGAAATCCTTATATAGACTTCGACTTAGACAGCCATGAGAATTTTCGTATTGCGAAAAGTACAGATGATTCGAACTATGTATGATTTTTGCAAAACTTTTTAGCGAACACTCCAATGATATGATAGGTTTTATAAAGGAATTAAATAGAAAAACATATCAAAGCTTGATAAAAAGCTCTGTAACTATGGTGTATCCGCCCTACTGAAAACTATAGATAAAGGGTGTAATTTATGAAAAATTTTAGAACTTCATATCAATGTTTTGGTAAACTACAAACATACGCTTTTCAGATAAGTTTAATCTTTTATACGGTTATAATGAAAGCGGTAAAATCTACTGATACATAGCTTTATGAAAAGCTTATGTTTTTCAGTCATGGAACGTACAAGAACAAGAGCACATAAAAATGACGCATGGTCAAGATATTTTGCCTTGGAATGATGGCGGTAATTACTCAGGCAGTATGAGGCTCCAGTTACAAAAGATAAATATCTATCGTATCGAAAGATTTTTAGCAGGCAGGCTCAAAAACCCTTACACTTATTAACGAGACCAGAGGTGGAAGTAGAATCACCGCAGAATTTTATTAATAATAAATTTCTTAATAATATGTCTTTACTCGCCTATGACAATACCGTAAGTATCAGTCAGTTAAAAAGCAAGTACTGATCATGATATGGCAATTGGGAGCTCAAAGCTATATAGCCAATATGAATAATTCAGGTAATCACGTTACCAATACCGAAAAAGCTTTAGATATGCTAGAAAGAAGAGCTTATGCGGTAAAGATAGTACCTGGAGCCGGTAAAAATTATGCTTCCAATCTAAGTACCATAAGGGCTATGAAAATAACCAGTATCCCAAAAACAGCTCTAAGGCGGAGAATCTGCTTCTTGATAAACAAAAGACTTGATATGCAAATAGATAAACTTATTGTCAGCAAAGAAGAGCTTATTTCCGGACTTTCCGCAAGCAAACAAAAACTTAACGATAAGTCCGTATCAAGTGCAGTGGACGCGAAAACCGTAAGAAAAAGCACAGGACTTGTTGAAGCTTTATCACAATTTTATATCAACCGCAGACGATTTGGTATGTATAAATTTGCCTCTGTTGTTTCCTGGTACTTTCGGCAATATTTTTGCAATATTTATTGCATATATGTACTTATTTAATAAAATTACAAAAACTTAGCTCTCCTATGTCATCCTCACGTAATATTACTATGATTTTTCTTGTTATGGCTTTTATAGTAGCCCTGGTATCCGCTTTGATGTGTATGTTTGCCTATTTTAAGGACAAGAATTCTTTGGAACAGTACTTAGATCAGTTTATATGAACTTCTAATATACATACAAGAGCATCTATGAGCTCGGTTTGTCTGCATTTAACTCGCAAATGGACAAACTTTTAATCGTCGTTGACGGATGTAAATGCAAAAGCAACAAGGCCTTGATAGTTAAATAAAGAAATATCCGAGTTAAATATCAAAAAGCAATCAATTATAAGCGGTATAGACAGTTCTAACCGTTCTATATGGGAACAGGAGAAAGAAAGATGAGCGACTTGCCGGGTTAAATGACGAAAAATGAAGCACTTAAAGCCTGTGGATGAGAACGAACGCTTACAGTTTGAAGTGGATGCTCGATCTTTCCATGAAACTATGAAAGCCTTTCCCACAACTATAAAGATTCTTTTCGGTGTATATCTTAATAAAGAGGCATCCGGGTTTATAAAAGGTATTACCGGCGGTATATACGACTCCATGTCCATAGATGAGAATTTGGATATATTCTTAAATACCAAATCCAAGCTTATACCTATGAATCAAATGAGCAGTGCAACTATATGACCAGTTTTACCTTGCACTTAGACTTGCTACTGCCGGATTAATGAACAAAGACAAGTTGCCGCTGTTTTAGATGACAGTTTTGTAAACTACGATAATTCAAGGCTTGAATCCGTACTTGATTACCTGTATAAAAATTTCACAAGTCTCAAAATTATTATGTTTACCTGTCGTACAAGAAGAAGAGCTCTGACGTTCAGTAGGTTGAAATTTAGTCTCCTGAAAAATATAATTTATCAGGGGAGTTAGCAACATAAATAATTAAATAGTGTAATTAGTAGAAACACTCCCTCACCTTCCCCTTGACAACGTAAACAATTATAAATATATCTACACACCACTAACTTTTTGTAACAGTGGCGGGATAAAAACTCCGTATAATTCAATCTTTTATGGCTAACCCTTTGATAAATCGAGATACAAATTCCACAAGCGGGGACTTGTCAAAGCGTCAGTCCACCCTTTTGGTAGTAAAGCTGAGTTCCGCAGTTCTAGAATTTTGTCGAAGCTTGAGAAAGGGTTGCAAACGGGATATGAATTATGCGGATTTTCTATAAGTATAATTATTTATGTTACAACTCCCCGATAAATCACCTATACCTTGCAAACACATATCTTAGATTCGCTATTTCAACCTCATTCCCAACGCTGTTCAGCTACCTCCTCATTGTCAAGCAGCCTTCCCTCAAGTTTAGTTCCGTTAAGTGAGTTGAATCTCTGATACTGAATTTCTCTCCCCTGTCTTTGTCTATACGAAGATGCAGGCGACTTACCATATCGCTTTTTATGATATAGTCATATCTTTTCTTTCTGCTTTCCTAGTCAAAAAGGAAAATAAAGCTTTTATATCTTCTACCGACCTATCTGCAGATTTTAGTATATAGTCCGCTTTTGTTTTTCGACTGTTCACTAAGCAGTACTGTGTGCCTGTACTCCGTTTCTTCGTAAGTATCTCTTTTCCATGCTTTCAGAATCTTTTGAATAACTTGCTCCCTCATTTCGTCTTTTTCTTCATCATGCTCTTCATCAGATGCAATCTCTTCTCTCTCGATTTATACGGCTCTTTATCTTCTTGCATTTTACTTTTTATTTCACTTTTTCCTTTTTCATACCAAATAAGGATTTGATATTAAAGAGCTCCCGCTTGTCCTGCTTTTACCTTCAAGCAGCTCTACTTTTTCATATCTTCCCTTCTTTCTGCTGATTTGCATCCGCTACCCTTAGTACGGTTTTCTTTTTATATTATTATTATACTTATTCATAATATTAAGCAAATCATCAAGTACAATGTATCTTTTAGAACTTTCCTGATATCGACTGTAGGCTAAGCACCACTCCGTCATGGTCATTTTGTATTCAGTTTTGATAGCATTTGTGCAAATAAGTCGGATAATTTGCCTGTTGCTATATCTTTTACACAGGGGCAGATAACAAAGTACCAGATCCAGACTTTCAGGGTCTGCATATATATAGTCGGTATTAAGCAAATCCCGTCACCGCCCAGTAAAAACCTCTCCATATTTGAAATTGCTCTTATGATTCCACATACTATATATCTTCCAAAGCCTGTTTTGTTTTATGCTCAAATATTTTTGAAAGAGCTTGCTGGGTAATATCACTGTCTAACACCTCTTTTTCATCTTCTTTTGCTTAGTCTAAACTTACTGTAATCCTGAAATATAATTATTCTCAAGCATCTTAAATTCACTCATCAGTGTCCGGCTTTTTCGCTTTTATTATCAAAAGCTTATCAGCATATAATTACTTTTAAAATCTCTTTTTATACTCAATCTTTAACTGATTCATATACACTCTCCATAACTGTGGTGATCCTCATAAAGTTTTCCGGTCTGTATTTATCGGCACTTATATCCAGCCTGTATTCCCTCTGTTTTAATGTCAGATATACCCTTTCATCTATCTCGTCTATATTAAACAAACACTGAAAACCTTGAATTTATATTCTTGTAACATACCTTCTTCCACTATACTGTCCTTTTATTATAGCTGTCTTTTTCTCATATTCCTTATCTGTATAAAGCATTTGTTCTTCTGCCGTATGAGCAACGAAATTAAGCAAAACTCTTGCTTCTTCTTTATAAGCCATAATGATTATTGTAGACAGTGCAAATAAGGTAATTGCCACTACATAGCTCACTTCTACAGTATAACTTGCCTTTAATCTTTTCATACCCGCTCCTTAACTAAACAATATGTATCCTGCCACAGGAAAAGCAAATACAAGCATAGAGGTAAAACTTCTCTGTTTTACTGTTTCACCCTATTAATAAAATCAATTGTTATTATATATAAAGCTACTACGGATATTAAAATCAATGTGCATAGTATGTTTAACGTTGACGCGTAAACAGCTCCAGCCCTGTAATTATAAAAATGCGCAATCTCATACTCCTATATTAAGCCCCAACGTGATGCCACAAAAAGTGCTACACACATGCAAGGTCTCCCAAGCTATATCCATAAGTGCAAGCTCCTTGATAAGATTTATCGGGCCTTATAAAATACAAATTCCGCAAATATACATCAGCACATACACTCTTACATCTGTGCTTTTATACTTAAAAATCCTCCATAGGCACATATACTCGCACAAAAATAAATAATATTATCTTTCTACTACTATATAATCCGCTCCTCATCAATGTCCTCCTCCACAATAAGAACCGGCAAATGACTACATGACGATACTGTACGTAAGCATTCACTAAAGTAATCAGCAATGTGCTGTGGTAGTCCTGAAGGCAGTATATATACGGTACCGGTTGCCGCTCTTTACGCCACACCTTGCACAGGCACTATGCTTTGCACGCCTGCCGCCGCTGCACATTTTATATCCGATATGGGCGGCGAGCATATGTATTATAAAAGATAGTGGCAGGTGGGACTCCAGGTGGTATCTTGTAGAGGTCTTCCCACATGAAACCGTCTCTCATCATCCTCTTCATCCTCATTCTCCCTGCTTTACTTCTTCCGTCTCTGCCTACCCACAGTCTTCGCTGCTTTGTCACTTCCTGATTGATGCTATGGCCCTAAGCTACTATAGCAAAGGGAGCTTATATTTATATTTTTATTCTAAGCGACACACATCATCTTTGCAAGAAACTCCGAATCCAAGCTGCTTTATATCACTGATATGCTTATCATTTATAAAGTCTTTTACATCCCGTACCACATAGGGTTTATTAGAGTTGCAAAGCACTGCTTACTTATTTGGCTGATATCAATACCTTCAGCAAATTCTTCTTCCCTTCTTTTTATTTAATCCTCCTTTTATCAAGGTAGTTGCTAATGTAGGCATATTGGCATATATATTAATATTTTCTGCAAGCGAAAGGCATCTTTCTACTGGCATCAAGCATTTAAAGGCAGCATAATAAGAACAAGTGCAAATATAAATATACTATGCAATGCTGCTTCCACTGTTAAAGAAGCTTTTATATACTCTCTTAGATAAAGCTTTTTATTATATAAGTGCGTACTTGAGAGTTGCCTTTTATTTTTAATAAACTCATGCTTATAAGAGAGCATATAAAAATTCTCCTTCTCAAAATCAGTAAGCACCTATAGTTTCTGATATGCAATTCATAACTCGGTGCAAGGGATATCAACTCCCTACCCCTATGGATAAAATTGCTGAACACTCTGTAGGATTCGGCAGATACTTTTATCCTGCATGCATGTATCATTGACTCCATCTTAAAATCAGTTTCTTTTTGAGATATGTTGTTTTGTATCATATCCATTATCCTATAGTCTCTTGATTTGACATCTATGATTAAAAGCAAATATTTTACATAGGACTCATAATCAAGCCTTTTTGTTTTTCTCTGTATCCGGCAAGGTGTTCGGATTTGAATTCATAAGACTGTCAAGTCCAAGTCTCCAATCTTCTTTTTGTCTTAAAGAAGGCTACTTTTTCTTTATTGAGTAAGGCTCTTACATCGGCTATGGATTCTGCCAAAGACCAAACGGATATTATAAGACAGCTTATAAGCATACTAAACTCGGGTAGCCCCATTGAACCTGCTATACTTAGAGCAAGATTATTGACCTGCTCCATCTTCTCACTGTCACTAAGTATGTGCATGTAGTTTAATCCGCTTCTTAGGGCTAAGATTGATGTCAATGTAGCAGTAAGGTTATTTATATCCGTATCAAAACCTGCATATATGTATTCAAGCTCATAAGCGAATTCCTTGTCCGCATTATCTGTAAAATCCGCAAAAACCTTGTAGAATACTCATTGATCAAAAGATTATCTGCTAAGTCGGTTTCATTTGCAGATATGGTGTTTGTAAGGCTTGAGAGGAATTTGGACTTATCCACCTTGCCCTGTGATAAGTGCCTGTCACCCGGAAGTAGCAAACTTACAATATCTTTCGATAAAAAATCCATCATGCTTTCCAGGCGGTTTTCTTTGTTTTCATCAGCCATTCCGTGAGCAAAGTCTATGGCAGGAGTACTTATATTACTGCAACTCGTTTCTAAAAATCCCCAGTTAGCCTCTATTTCATCTGCATCATCATCCGCATCAAGCTCTCTTATCCTATCTATAGCCTCATATCTTTCAGCCATATCTTGAGCATTTTCTTTTTGCCGCTCTCAACCTTGCTTATAAGCTCTGTCCTTCTTGCCCCGTCTTTAGCGGTATAGTTTCTGTAATCGGCAATTCTTGTTTCAAACATCCCTTTGTTATCAGGTGTAAGTTGCTCACTCATCCCTCAACTCACTTTCTGTACGGCTTAGCTTTCATTAAGGCTATCTGCCTCTTCTTCATATATTTGCAATTTATTGTCTAGTGAGTTCGCCTCACTTTCTATAATCATAAGGCTTGCCCTGCAACCTGATGTATCTCGTGCAGCTATACAGTCCTCAAGTTTTGATTTGGCATGAAATATTATTAAAGCTTTCACTGATTCGCATAAGGGATTTTTCTATTTTTAGCCGCCTCTTTGCTGTGATTGGCATAGGCGAAGGTGATATCCTGCATGATATTTGCCTGCTCCCAAATCAATTTTTACATCTTCAAAGTTAGTTGCAGAGTCGGAAAAATCAACAGATTATACTTCATATATTCTAAAAACCTGATTTTTCAAACCAAAAGGCTGAATCATCGGTAATTTCTTCTTAAGTCCGTTACCTGTACTTTAGGATTTTCGAGATTATATATATCGGAATTGTCTACATACTCTTTTATATAGCTCATATAGTCCTTTTCTACAGTTTGCTCATCTACTCCCTCATATAATATAAGTCTATAATTCTCCCATAATTCTTTATGAAAGTTACTGTACAAAGAGTCCATAGAGGCATCCGCTGCCGTCTGCAAGTAGTATCTGACCCCTGCAGTACGGGCAGATTCCAATAAAAGAGCAAATATAAGTGCACTGACACAGACAAGTATCAAACTTAAAAATACGCTTATAGAGCATTTTTGCCTCATTAATACACTTCTCCCGACTGACTGTTGATTTCCTGAAAATATTATCTAAAAAGTTGCTTTATCTGCCTTTTTCATAAGATTACCAAACCTATCAAAACTACTAATATAAGCACTATTTCAATAACTCCTATACCTCTTCTTCTTTTAAAAAGATATAAATTGTAATTCCCTCATCAAAAACCTCCTTACTTAAAAAGCCATCATTGCCGGCAGCATTATAATAATAAGTACCACAACAAGCAGCATAGAACGGTAAAAGCAGCTTGTGCTGCTTCTTCTCCCTGCCTTCTAGCTATGTTGATTCTTTCCTCCCATGCACTTGCCATCTCCACACTGGGTATCTGCCTTTAGATTATTCACTCCCGATTTTCTGTTTTGGTCGAGTAAACTTGCCAGTTTCATATATTGCTTTTATTGCTACGAGTTTCTCCCAAAGTCCTTATACACCTTGGATTCATGCACTCCTGTTTTTAACTTTGCCAAAAGAGCTTGACATTTCCTCCTATGCAAATCTTTTTCCTCCTTCAAGATTTTCATAGTCTATAACTATCCTCTCCATGCACTTCTTGATGATAAGCCTGACCGATAAATACTATAAGTTTTGAAACTATTTCCGGATAATCCAGTAACATTTCCTGGTCTTATACTCCCTCCTGTCCTTCAGTGCCTACTATGTCTTTTAGATACAAAAGAATTGCTATAACTATACCCACGATCCATATAATGTGTATATCTTTGCTTTCTTCCTGCCTGTAGGAAAGTTTCCTTCCTCAAAGCTGTCCGGAGTGTATAGCCCTCCTTGCCCTATATTCTCTTTATCCACAGCCTCAATCTTTTGGACATGAATTTCTTTATACTTAACTCCTCTTTTGTATAGGTTCTTGGGATAACTCTTAAATTTATAATATATTAGTGCCTCCCTTGTTCTATCTGTTAAAAACACTTTCAGTGATGTATCTTTTGCCTCTTTTTAGATCTTCCATTATTTACTGTACCCAGGGCATCTATAAGATCCGGATCTTCGGATATCCATTCGACTGATATACCATATTCTTTGATGCTGTTTACCAGGTTGAGATCCCCGGAGATTTCCTGTAGTGAAGGGTTTTTCCCCAATATTGCAGTCTCTAAAACCTCCATACATTTTTCAAAAACCTCATCTATCTCCTCATCACTGTAACGCCTGTGAGAAAGTGGCAGTTTTAATAAAACTTCCCTGTCTAAAAGACCGTCTACATATACTTCATAGCTTTTTATTGTAGGCGGAATAACCCTCTTTTTACAAAGTTATTGCTTATAAAGAGTCCGGAGTATTTGCAAAATTTTTTTGCTATAAAAAGAAAAGTGTAAATCCCATGCTTATGCATACTATTTGTATTTATACTTTTTAAAACCGCTATATTTCAGAGCAATAACACCTTTCATCTTACACCTCTATACTAAAGCAATCTGTCTGATATATACATTTGCAAATATATATAGTAAAAGGCATATACTCATAGCCGCTTTCCTATAAAAAGTTGTATACATAACTGTAAAAACCGGGTGAAGTCAGAGTCCACATATAAAATTATAAATATGGGAAATAAATTCATGATCTTTTGTTCAAACCTCTTTTGCCGCAGTCATGGTAATTATCTCTTCTTTTTATCCTTATCTTGTCATGTATAATATTGGCTGTATGGTTTATTATCGATACCAGTTCTCCCCCGCTTCTTTTTGCAAGTTTAAGCACTCTTGCAAAGTTTTTATATCCTCCACACGGCTTTTTCTCCAAGCTCTTCAAAAGCCTTTTCCACAGGTATCTTCACTGTATATTCTGTGCTGTATATATTCAAATTCTTTTTATTATAAGTACTTCTTTATCATAAAGCTGCCTTAATTCTATCACCGCTTCTTTTTACTGCATTCTCTATGGAAAAATCCGGCACTTAGTAAAGAAGCCAAAACAAGTATTGCCTCTTTAAACTCCGCCTCCAATGTTTTCTTTCTTTTGTATTAAAGATTTTTCTTAAACTTGGGATAGAGTAAGGAAAAGGGACTTAGAATAGAAAATACATAAATATCTCTGTAGAATACATAAAGATATTACAATTATATATAAAAATGCGATACCGGCATACTTGCACCATTCAAGTAGCGAGTAGTTGTATACATCATAGTCTTCACCTGCAAATTTAAGTTTTGTTTTTATTTTCAAGTTCTGAAAGCTTTTTAAGCCTCCCGTAACTTTATCCGTACGGCTTTCTTTTTGTTCTCTAAATTCATAAAGCGGGTTAAGTTTAATCTCTCCATTTACACAATCTCCTAATTCCACAATTGAAAAGTACTTTTCTGCTTTTTATCTCTCAGTCTCCCCAAGATGTAGCATTATATCTATAGCACTTGAAATCTGGTTTCTTATAGCTGCAAGCGGCAAATCGGCTGCACTTAAGACCATGGTTTCAAGCCTTGACAGCATGTCCTTCGGGCTGTTACCGTGTCCGGTAGACAGTGAGCCATCATGCCCGGTATTCATAGCCTGAAGCATATCCAAAGCTTCCGCACCTCTTACCTCTCCTACCACTATTCTTGAAGGATTCATACGAAGGGAGGCTTTTATCAACTCCGCTATACTAATCGCCTTCTCTCCTTGCATATTTGTCGGTTTAGCCTCCAGTCTTACTATATTCTTTATATGTTTAAGCTGTAACTCTGCAGAGTCTTCTATGGTTATGACCCTTTCGTCATCAGGTATGTATGCAGACAGAGCATTGAGGAAGGTTGTTTTTCCGGAGTTGGTTCCTCCAGATATGAATATATTATATCCGGCTCTTACCAGCTTCTTTAGAAAATCCGCCGCCTCTTTGTTTATAGCCTCGAATGCAATCAGCCTTTTCCATACTTATAACTTCCGGAAACTTTCTTATGGTAATAATCGGTCCTATAAGGGATACGGGCGGCAACACAATATGTACTCTTGAGCCGTCTTTTAACCTTGCATCGGCTATGGGGGATGATACATTTACGACCCTGTTTACCTCACTTACTATTTGCTGTATCATGTCTTCAAGCTGCTCATTGCTTTTAAACCTTTTATTCCACTTGATACTTCTTCCCTTTTTTTCTATGAATATATCTTCCCTGCCGTTTACCATTATTTCTGTAATGTCTTTATCATCCAAGAGTTCCTGAAGTATATCAAGCCTTCTAAAGGAGTCAAAAAGAGAATTTCTAAGCTTTAATTTAGGGTCTTAATGAAAGCCTATATTCTTTTTCTTTGCAGCTTATAAGCTCATCTATAATCTCATACAGCTCCTCATCCGAGATTCCTCTAAGATCTGAAAGCCGGTTTGATAAGTCATTTCTTATGCTTTCAAATAACCTTACATCCTGTTCTACATCACTATGCATAGCTATATACCCTCCAAACTATACAGCCTATCAAAAACCATTGTGCCAAAGGCATTGTTAAGGATTTGTCATCATTTTTACTATCATAATACTCATATATACTTTTGCTTTTCATACATTTACAGATATTCTTTGAAATATATAAGACAGGAGTAAAAAATTTTTGACAATAAAAAGTATAATGCATATATTGCCGCTATACTTAAAAAGAAATTAGATTAGTATATTTGCCGAGCTTGGACCAAGCAGCCCGTATATATAGGCAATGAGCTTTATATCTCCGGCAGCTACCATTCTGCACAGATACAGAATAAAACTGCAAGCTATGCTTATACCTGCCCATACAAAGAACTTGTATGTATTTATATATACGGCAGGCACGGATGCCGCCAATATCCAAATATTATATACTTTCGAATATTTTAAATCCGTATAACTTGCCACTGTTAAGAAAATTATCAGTATCAAGTATATGGTATTTTCTTCTTTCAGTACCGTCATATCTCCTGCCTTATATCCGACTGTGCCATAGCCCTCATATACTCGCCAAGCTCACTGTATGCAGTTTTATCAACCTCAAGTTCGTTATAGTTGCATGATGGCAGTACACAGCTTAATATCTTGTCTTTTATATGCTCTCGGTCAAGCAAATTCAAATAATCATAAAATTCTTCTATACGTTTTTCCGATATCGGATCTTGCAATATAGGCATATATACACTATGGCACATTTCAAGTATATCTATACCTCTTTTTCCAAGTACTCCGAAATCTATTACTATAAGCTCATATTCACTTTCTCTTGCTATACTTTTGTATAAGTTCATATATCTCTTTGGAGCTCAGTTCCGATATGTCCTCGGGATATCTTGCCGGAGCTATTAAGTTTAGGGAGCCTGTAGTATACACGATTTTACTTAACTTATCCCATGAAAAAATTCCCTGCTTATAGGCATAAAGTACATCAGACATATCATAATCGTTACTCTCAAGCAGCTCATACAGTATTCCTTATACTCTTCAAAGCTTATCAAAGCGTCTTCTTATATTCACTTCCTATAGCACTAGGGGCAACTGCCGCATGGGTCTTGCCGCATCTGTGTATGGGCGAATAAAGACCTATTACCCTGCTTTGTTTTCCAGCTATCTTGATCCACGCCTCTTCTTTTGTCCGGCTTATAGATATTTAATATCTCTCTATAATATCGTCGGCAGATATATATTTCAGTACTGCAAACACTCTGTTTTATTTTTCTTCAAAATCCGCATATCTTGTAGCCTTCGAAGAAAGAATAATAATATTTTTATATTATTATCAATTTTTGTTCTGATATTCTTCCTGTGATATTAATAAAATCTCAGTATTATATAGTTTTGCAGCCTCCTATAACTGCTGTATGAACTATAGCTCACTAGCCTTAAAAGGCAGTTTACTCCCTTTATTGATATAATCTGCCAGGTTTTTAGCATACCTTAAGTCCTTATCGACAATAGCACAATATACCTCACTAAAAACTCCTTATTTGAAAATTAAAATGTGATTTGTTCTTGAAATAAGAATGATTACATGAATTTTTATAAGTCTTAGACAAAGGTAATACAAAAAGCCCCTACTTGTCAATAGAGCTTTTTATATTTTATTAGTTTATTTAGTTTGATTAGATTTTATTTATAAATTCTGTTCCACCAGATATTTTCTTGCATATCCTATAGGCATATAACTTTCTTTTGCTCTTCTAAGTCCCTCTATACCAAGGTCATCTTCTCTGTTGATGCTTTATGCGGTAGAAACTCCTCACAAAGAAAGGTTTTATTGATGAATTGATATATACCGTCTATATTTGCATTGGCTTTTTCTATATGTATTACAGCCATATCCTCTCTTTTATTATAGCTGCCTACAGTAAATGCACTCCAGTACATCATCTACATATACACCGCCCATGGTTATATCAAGCACCCTACAGTTTTTAAGTATCTCATGCTACCCACGACCTCAGGATCAAGATGTTCTTCCACCTCATCTCCCTTATCATCTCTCCACTTTGCAAGCATGCGGAATACATCATCTGTCCAGACACACCAATTCTCTGTAAATATACCTGCCCTCGTATTCCTTTTATAAACTTATTATAATGATTTTTCTTATGAAGCTTTTTACCTGCCAGACTCTCATTGCATCTCCGTCATACAGATAGTCTTTTAGTTCTTCCTGCTCCTTAACCGTAAATCATCCCACATCAGACTCAAGTTTAAGTTCTTTCACCGCCTCTTCGTCTGCCAGGGCTATTCTGTAAGGAACTTTAAGTATTTTTATTAAAATACTCCACACTAAGCTCAAAACAATAAGACAAATGTCTGCTAGCACATATGGCATGGCAGAATAATGCTTGCCTTCATCACATTTGCCACTATAATGCCTACATCAGTACCGTCTTTTCTACAACTGCCACCTGTACCTGATAGTAGTCCTTCCAAATAAAACTTTCTATGGTTACACTGTCACAGGTTTTATTGTCTCTTAAACCGTAAAATGACTTATATTCTCCTATATCCTTCGCCTCTAAACGCTTAAATTTTATATCTTCTACATTCATTAATACATTGCCTGTCTTTCTGTTTTTCCTAAGTTCGTCGCAAATATTTATTTAAGCATCCTAAAAATATTAGCCAAGCTGAAATTTTTAATAAGCTACTCTTTGTTGCTTTCATAAATTAACAGCTCAGTGTTTTTACTATCTTATTTTGTGAACAATACACTGACGCTTACTTTACAAATACTTTTGAAATGCCTTTATTTTATATCTTTAACTATATTGTTAAGTTCTTCTGATAAGTCTTTGATTCTCTTATCAGCCTCTTCTACTGAACCTGCCTTAACTCCATAATAAAGTTTAAGCTTGGGTTCTGTACCTGAAGGACGTATGCACAGCCATGTACTATCTTCCGCAGTCATAATAAAAGTACATTGGACTTTGGAGTCCTGTTGCTTTAACACTTCCGGACTCCATATCTTTTTATCGTGTCCCTCTTGATAGTCCCTTGCAAAAAGCACTTTGTAATCTGCAAGTTTTGTGGGTGTATTTTTCTCTAAAATACTCCATAATCCTTGCTATTCTTTGTATACCCTCTATACCCGCCAGGGTCTATGGCATTTACTCCGTCTCTGTAGTATCCGTACTTTTTATAGATATCATTCATAACTTCCCATAAATTCTTACCCTTGGTTTATAGTAAGCCATAGCCTCGCATATGGGCTACACTTGCTGACACTGCATCTTTATCTCTTGCATAAGTGCCTATAAGACAACCGTAACTTTCTTCCAGACCGAACATATACTCAAACTTCTTGCTTGATTCATTCTCAAGTATTTCCTTGCCTATCCACTTAAAAGCCCGTAAGTACTTCCACCAAGGTGCAAGAATACTCGCTGCTATGGCATCCACCAGGTTGGTGGTTACTATGGACTTAACCACTTCTCCATTGGCAGGTAAGTCCGAGTTCTTTTCTTCTTGAAAGCAGATACTCACAAAGCAAGGAACCTGACATATTACCGGTCAATGCAATATAGTCTTTACTTATCTCATCCTTTACATACACTCCGAGCCTGTCCGCATCCGGATCGGTAGCAAGCACTATATCCGCATCCTTTTCCTTTGCAAGTTTGAGTGCAAGCTCAAATGCCGCCTTTGACTCCGGATTAGGATACTTTACTGTAGGGAAATTACCGTCAGGAAGCTCCTGTTCTTTTACCACATATACCTTACTGAAACCAAGCTCACTAAGTACTCTTCTTACCGGAATATTGCCGGTTCCATGAAGAAGGAGTATATACTATGCTAAGCTTATCTGCCTGTTCTTTTATAGCCTCGGGACTAAGCACCTGCTCCTTAACCTTTGCTATATACTTATCATCTATTTCGCTTGAAATATCCTCATAAAGTCCCTTAGCTCTTGCCTCTTCTTTTGACATGGTCTTAACCTTTGAATAATCTTCTATAGCAAGCACTTCTTTAAGCACTCCCTTATCATGAGGCGGTGTAAATTGTGCACCGTCTTCCCCAATACACCATATAACCATTATAGCTTGAGGGATTGTGGCTTGCGGTAATATTGATTCAGCTATACCTTTAACTCTCTTACTGCAAAGGAAAGCTCCGGTGTAGGTCTGAGAGAAGTAAAACGATATGCTTTTATATCATTTGCAGCTAGGGTAAGTGCAGCCTCCTTTGAAAATACATCCGACATATTTCTTGAGTCATATGCTATGGCTACACAGGCTCCTTTTATATTAAGGCTTTTTATGTAATTGGCAAGTCCTTGAGTTGCTTTTCTTACCACATATATATTCATCCTGTTGGTTCCGGCACCTATAATACCTCTTAAACCTGCCGTTCCAAACTCAAGCTCTGTGTAAAATCTTTCTTTGATCTCTTTCTCATCTGTAGCTATAGCCTTGAGCTCAGATTTTGTATCCTCATCAAAATACGGACTTTGTAACCATTCTTCATAAATCTTTTTATAATCTCTCATAAGACACCTCTTTTACTGTATTTTTAGCTTCTATAACTTTGATATCCCTGCAATATAAAATATAACACGATTAAGCCGTGCTAACAAGTCTTATTATAGTTACAGTTGATGTAGGGCATTTATAATTCAGCAAAATAGTATGATTTTTAATTTTTAGCTCAAACTTCCTATACCGTAATGATTGACCGAGCTCTTTGAGCGAGGGATGTATGACCCTTTAGAGCAATAAGATGTGAGATTGAACAAATTAAACAAGAAACACTCCCTATTTCAATCATACTCGCAGTACTGTTAATAAAGTTTCGACTTTACTTATACAGACTGTGGAACTCGCTTGTCCGCAAAGGCGTGGTGGACAAAGCGAGTTCCGATCTGTGTAATTGTCGAAGCTTTGAGAAAGGGTTGCAGTATGATTGATGTATCTGAGTTTTTATAAACTAATAACTATGCCTACAAACTATTATAATTGCTTTATGTTGCCAACTCTCCGACAAACCATCATCCCCAGAAAAACAGATATATCCAGCTCTTTTTATTGTCCAGCATAAATGAGCGCATTCTTTGGAAAAATTCTTTATTTTTCTTCTTTTTAAAACCGTTTTTATTACGGTTAATGCCCTGCAATACCCTCATCCTTAAACATACCCGATCACTCATAAGTGTCATAGGACCGGTCTTTTGTTCTGTTCTAAATCCCGCTTTTTCAAAACAGGACTGCCACTCTTTGCCTATAAGCGGCTCTACATTGGCATTTATAGCTCTACTTAATCCTATGCGAAGTTCTCTGGCATGCTCTGTGCTGTCGGTAATTAAAAAACTACATCCTGAGTAACTACAACTCCGCTCGGTTTTAATACTCTGTAATACTCCTTAAGTGCCTGCTCTTTTTATCTCCAGAAGCATCATGAGCATTGCCTCATTAATTACCACATCAAAACTTGCATCTTCAAAAGGAAGTTTAAAGCATCTGCTTTCATAACTTTTATCTTTTCTTCCAAGCCTTTTTCTTTTATCTTCTCCCTTGCCTTTTCAAGTGCATTTTCATCCAGATCCACTCCTATAATATCGCACCCATACTTATTTGCTATATGTATCAGGGTAGTTCCCATATTGCAGGCTACCTCTAAAACCTTTGAATCAGGCTTTATATCAGCCTTTTTAAGTATCCAATCAGTTGCCTCTATGCCGCTCGGTCTTAGCTTGGTCTTACCAATGCGGGCTAAAAATTCATGACCCATTTCTGCCATAATATAACCTCCAAATAAAAAAATAAACCTTAAAACTTATGTTTTTCAGTTAGCCTGTACTAACTCGCATATAAACAATAAAGCTTCTACCAATCAATAATCGAGCAGGGAGACCCTAGTCTTATACTTGCTCGCAAAGCGATGTTTTACGCAAGATGATAATTTCCTTACACTTTCCCTACGATTAAAAATGGCATATGTGATCTGTTAACCACATATACCAACTATACCAAAAAAATCATAAAAATGATAGTTTATTGCTCATATTTAATTGTTCTGCATAACATACACGGTTACAGTTCAGGTAGGTCATTTATCTTCGCAAAAAACTGAAAATCAACATATGATAAATATCTTAGTTTTGTGCTATATAAAGCCCCATCTATTCCTACTTTATAACCATCCGGTGTAGTGGTATTCTTAAGCATCGCTCCGCTTTGTGTATCCATATAGTACCATACATTATTTACCAAATACCAACCGGTTACCATATAGGCATTATTATCAAAGAAATACCATTCTCCGTTTATCTTTTTCCAGGAAGAACGAGCTACATAGCCTTTATTATCTATAAATCTATATCCCTTTTCATCCTTTGTCCATGTACCTACACTTTGCTCAGCCTCAACTTCTCTTTTCACAGCATCAGCCTTATCTCTGGATACTTTTATAGAATTTGAGTTCACCCATGCACCTGCAAAATTGGAATCAGTTCCGGATATTCCTCTTACTTGAACGGTATAAGTTCCGTCTTTTACAAGATACTGCCTTACATCATAATTATTGCTTATAGTACTGTATGTATCTCCGGTTGCATTATTGGCACCTCTCATAAGTTTAACTTCGTAAGAGCCTGCCCCCTCACTTGCATTCCAGTGAACCTTTCCATCCTCACTTAACTCTACCTTATCTATTGAAGACATTTGATTTGACAATGAAGGAAATTTAACCGTTACATACAAAACTTCGTCATTATCAGCCTTTGATGTATCTACAACAGTAAGTCCGGTTCCGTTAACTTTTTATATCACTTAGGCTTACATTAAAATAATAATCTCCCTCAGCTACAAGCTTAATCTTTAACTTAGGTGCATCATCCCTTGTCCATGTGGAGAAAAAATTTTCAAATTCATAACTATCATAGAAATAATGTCCGTTTCGGGCTGTATATCTATACGCTCAGTACCGACTTTAGTATCAACTTGAATATCTGCCTTTATGTTGAGGCTTACTTTTATTAATCTTTTTCTTGTTGCGGCTCTTGTATTAATTCCTACGACTATTAATAACAAACAAGCCAAAAATATAGAGTAACTCTTTTTATAGTATTTTTGTATTTCATATATGCTCTAACTTTCTAACAAATTTATATTACCGCTCTTTATTATATATTATTATATAAAAATTAGACAACTTATAGAATATATAACATATCTTACAAAAATACTACAATTATTTCTAAATCAGTACCATAAACGGGTCAAATACCATAGGTATAACAAATTTGTGAACTACCCATAGTCCAAAGCCTCATGGACTTCCTGCTTCACTGACCTCGCAACCTACTATCTCCACAGGCGTTAATTCAGGGCAGTCCCTGCCCTATTGTTTTCTTATACTACCTTAACCCACCGTCTAAAGCCGGTAGGATTGCGGTAACATTATTTCAAATCTGTATACAGTCTAAGCAGCACAAGATTGTAAGAGTTCTATATAAAAACTACTTTGCAATACCTGAAACTCTTGACTCTCTGATTAAATTCACCTTTATCTGTCCCGGATATTGCATCTCTTCCTCAATCTTCTTAGCTATATCATGTGCCAATATAACCATGTCATCATCCGTAACCTTCTCAGGTACTACCATAATTCTTACTTCTCTTCCCGCCTGTATCGCAAACGATTTATCTACTCAGTAAATGAATTGGTAATCTCTTCAAGTTGTCTAAGTCTTTGAGTATATGCCTCCAAAGACTCTCTTCTTGCTCAGTCTTGCTGCAGATATTGTATCCGCCGCCTGAACGATACATGATATAAGGTTGTCCGCCTCCACATCCCCATGATGTGATTCAACCGCATTGATGACTATGGGAGATTCTTTATACTTTCTGCAAAGTTCCGCACCGAGTTGTACATGTGAACCTTCAACTTCATGATCTATGGACTTACCTACATCATGCAAAAGTCCGGCTCTCTTTGCCATTCTTACATCCACTCCCACTTCAGCAGCCATAAGCCCTGAAGTATTGATACTTCTATGGAGTGGCATGAGTGCATTCTGACCGTAGCTTGTTCTGAACTTCATCCTTCCAAGCATTTTTACAAGCTCCGGATGTATGCCGTGAACCCCGACCTCAAGTGTTGCAGCCTCACCTGCCTCTTTCATAATTACATCAACTTCTTTTTGTGCCTTTTCTACCATTTCTTCGATTCTGGCAGGATGTATACGTCCGTCCAGAATAAGTTTTTCAAGTGCTACTCTGGCAACCTCTCTTCTTACCGGATCAAATCCTGAAAGCACCACTGCTTCCGGTGTGTCATCAATAATAAGTTCAACACCTGTAAGTTGCTCCAAAGTACGGATATTCCTTCCTCTCTTCCCTATGATACGTCCCTTCATATCATCATTGGAAGCTGTACTACCGATACGGTAGTATCAGTAACCTGCTCGCGGCACATCTTTGTATAGCTGTAACAATATGCTCCCTTGCCTTTTTCCGCCTCTTCTTTGGCTTGATTTTTCAATATCTTTGATAAGCTTTGCCTTATCATGTTTGATATCATCCGCCACTGTTTGAAGTATGAACTCTTTCGCCTCTTCCGTACTGAGTCCCGATATTCTTTCAAGCTCTGCAAGTCCTTTATCGTAAAGCGACTCAAGTTCCTTACTTCTTTCAAAAAGTTTTTCTTCTTTTTGTAAAAACGCCTCTTCTTTCTTTTCAAGCTTTCAAGCTTTTTATCAAAGACTTTCTTCTTTGGTTAAAACTCTTTTTCGTAACGCTGTAATTCAGATCTTCTCTCCCTTACTTCCCTTTCAAGTTCATTTTTAGTTTTTTTAATGACTCTTCTTTAGCTTCAAGGAGCGCTTCTCTTTTTTTCGTTTCTGCTGTTTTTATGGCTTCCTCTATAATTTCTCTGGATTTTGCTTCTGCGGATCCTATTTTATCCTCATAAGATTTTTCTGTAAGCTGTAGCTATTTTCCAAGTAAGAGGTCCCACAATTACAACTGTCAACACAACAGCTATAATTATTTGTGTCATGAAAGCACCTCCGTATTTATTTTTAAGGACTTTTATAAATATTTTATTAATACAAAAAATTTATAATTATATCATCAAGTCCTTATAAATCTATATTCCACAAAAATGTGCAACAGATTAATTCTATCAAATAAATACGGAATTTGCAAGACAGCGTAATACTTAAAAATACTGTAACGCTTAAACTGTTACAGTTCAGGTAGCTCATTCATTTTCGTCAAAAAACTAAAAATATTTAATTTTTATCTATAAATCAGACGAAGATGAATTCCGCAGTAGACTGACAGACATACATGTATAATATACACCTGAAAACAAACTTTCATTTGGTATATTATATATGTATCTTTAAACTACCTGAACTGTAACGCTTAAACTATAAGGCGTTATTGAAAACTTATTTCTTTATATTAATTTTCTTAATAAAAAGTAATATATAGCCCAGCATAATGTAAAAACACGCATATTATAATGATATACCTTTGCAACGCCGAAAAGCTCCGAGCTTATTAACATCCACAAAAAGTACGGAAAAGGCGAGTCCTCACCCGGTATATTAACAGGATATACTATGCCCTTTACCAAAGCAAATATAGCATAAAACAAAGGGAAATATTGTCCAGTACAGCGGATCCTTAAACCTATATCTTACTTTTATCATATATCAAACAATCAATAATGCACAAAATAGGCACTATATAATGCAGGGTGTAATTCTTCCAATTATAAAAATCTTCGAGGCTTAACGGTAGGAAGTAAGGTATGTTATATACAATAAAAGGTAAAGAGTAATACCGAGTACCACTCCTCCCTTTATTCTAAGCAGACCCTCACTGTCTTCTTTTTGCAGAGATAATAAATATAAAAATATCATTACAACAATATTTGACCAAACGGTATGAAATTAAGCTTATGCAATCCCCGATAAAAACTTGAAGATAAAGTCCGAGCTGCTGCCGCAATAATACAAATTCTTATAAAGAGCTTAAAAAATATTCTTATTCATATACACCCTCAGCTATAAGTTCCTTTATAGCATTAACAATCAAAGGTTTATCCTCTTTATAGGTTACTCCAAACCACTTATCCGAGTTTCAAGCACCCTGACCTTTGCCTTTTGTGGTTTGATCAGGTCATCTATAACAGCAGGCAGTATATATTCGGTCTTTATATCATCTCCGGCAAGGGTTGGATAAAAACTTATCAAAATCTTCATCTAAGATGTCTAAAAAAGCCGGAGGCAGTCCCCATATTTAAGGATACATACGCATCTATAGATACCTCTCTTTTTATTACCGTCAAAAGTCCTTGGCACTTATCTTTTTATTCTCAAGTTTTATATCATGGGTCTCTTTTATATCAGACAAATACCCCTCTTTCACCTCACAAATACCCCTGGTAACACCACCGTTATCACTTAGCGTATTTACAAGCTTAAAGCCTGCCATACATATATCAAGCCGATCAGCATTATTTTCCATGGTATTTGCCAGATAATCATGTAATTTTGAAAATGCTTCTTTTCCGTAATAGTCATCCGCATTAATTACCGCAAAAGGCTCACTTTATCTTATCTTTTGCGGAAAGTATGGCATGGGCGGTTCCCCACGGTTTCTTTCTTTGCCACCTTCCCTTATAATTTTTTCGAGGTACATTGTCAAGTTCCTGGTAGGCATACTCCACCTCTATACCCTGACTTTCTATGCGCCTGCCTATGATATCTCTGAACTCATCCTCTATATCTTTTCCTTATTATAAAGACTATTTTATCAAAAGCCTAGCTTTTTCTTGCATCATATATAGAATAGTCCATTATTATTTCACCTTTTGGACCTACCGGCTCGAGCTGCTTAATACCACCCCCGAAACGGCTTCCTATACCTGCTGCCATAATTACCAAACTTGTCTTCATTCTTCACCCCTGTAGTCTATCTGTCCAATCTGTTTCCATACATATCTTCAAAGTATTTGGTGTATTCTCCGCTTACGATATGCTCCCACCACTCTCTGTTGTTAAGATACCATTCTATGGTTTGAACTATACCTGTATCAAAGTTATACTCCGGTTTCCAACCAAGCTCATTTTTCTATCTTAGTAGGGTCTATAGCGTATCTCATATCATGTCCCGGTCTGTCACTGACAAATCTTATAAGACTCTCAGGCTTCTCAAGTACCCTTAATATGGTCTTTACCACTTCGAGATTGGTTCTTTCATTATGACCGCCTACATTGTAGACCTCACCTACTCTTCCCTTCCTCACTATCAAATCTATAGCACTGCAATGATCCTTTACATGCAGCCAGTCCCTTACATTCTCCCCTTGCCGTATACCGGAAGTTCTTCGTTAGCCAAGGCTCTGCTTATAATAAGCGGTATAAGCTTCTCCGGAAAATGATAGGGGCCGTAGTTGTTGAGCATCTTGATATGGTTACAGGCAAACCGTAAGTTCTGTGGTATGCAGTACAAAAAGGTCTGCTGCCGCCTTTGAAGAAGAGTAGGGGCTTGAAGTATGAAGTGGGGTCTCCTCGGTAAAGAAAAGATCCGGTCTGTCCAGCGGCAGGTCTCCATACACCTCATCGGTAGATACCTGATGATATCTTTTTACTTTGAACTCTCTTGCCGCATCCATTAAGGTGGTAGTTCCCAAAAACATTCGTGCGACAAACAGCTTTCAGGATCGCTTGATTGATCTGTCAACATGGCTCTCCGCAGCAAAGTTTATCACCACATCTGGTCTTTCCTTTTCAAAAAGCTCAAATACAAATTTTCTGTCGGCTATATCCCCTTTTACAAACCTGTAATTAGGCTTATCTTCTACAGGCTTTAATGTCTCCAAATTGCCGGCATAGGTTAGCAGATCCAGATTAATAATTGTATCTTCCGGATACGTTAACCATATAATGAACAAAATTGCCTCCTATAAAACCTGCGCCTCCTGTAACTAAAATCTTCATATATCAACCTTCCTTTTTATTTTTGTTTTATTTATGCGGTCTTATGATTTGCTCAGCTACCTGCAGGACTTTGTCTTACTTTTATTTTATCTATTTATCTATATATTTTCCGTCAAGTATGTCCTTGAGATACTTTTCCGTATTGATTCTTTTTAGTACCTCATGGGTTTTTAATACATCCTCTTTTCTATCCACTTATTCAGATAGGCTATTTCTTCAAGACAGGCTATCTTCCTGTGCTGATGTGTGCTCTATAGTATGCACGAAATTAGTTGCTTCCACCAATGACTCTATGTGTGCCGGTATCAAGCCAGGGTAAAGCCCTGACTAGCTGCACGTCCAACTTGCCCTCTTCCAAATATATACAGTTAAGGTCTGTAATTTCAAGTTCTCCTCTTTTTGAAGGTTTCAGGGACTTTGCATAATCAACTTCTGTATTGTCATAAAAATAAAAGCCCGGTTCACAGTAATTGCTTTTCGGTTTTTCCGGCTTTTTCTTCTATGGATATAGCCTTGCCGTTTTTATCAAACTCAACTATACCGAATCTTTCTGGATCGTCTACATAGCATCCGAATACGGTAGCACCTTCCTTTTTATTTGCTGCCGTATTAAGATGGGCATCAAGTCCGTGCCCGTGGAAAATATTATCCCCAAGTATCATGGCAACATTATCATTTCCTATAAATTTATCACCTATAATAAATGCCTGTGCCAGTCCGTCAGGGCTTTTTTGTATCTCATAAGACAGATTTATACCGAGTGCGAACCGTTGCCCAAAAGCTCTTCATCTCGGCGTATCGTCAGGTGTAGAGATAATAGTATGTCTCTTATGCCTGCCCTCATAAGCACTGATAAAGGATAATATATCATGGGCTTATCATATATGGGCAGTAACTGCTTTGAAGTCACCTTGGTAAGCGGATACAGTCTGGTTCCGCTTCCTCCTGCTAAAATAATTCCTTTCATAAACATTCACCTCTAAAGTTTTAAAGTTCTTTTTCAACCAATTCCAAAGCTGCTAATATAACCTTATCCATATCGTAATACTTGTATTCTCCGAGCCTGCCTCCGAAAAATCAGATTTTTCTTCCTTGTCAGCAAGTTCTCTGTATGCCTCATAAAGCTTAATATTTTTATCATCATTGATTGGATAATATGCACTCATCACCTATCTTCCACTCAGCAGGGATATTCCTTAGAAACTATTGTCGTATCCGTATGTATGCATGTTCAAAATGCTTATGCTCTATAATTCTTGTATAAGGTATATCTTCCTTTGTATAATTTACAACGGCATTACCCTGATAGTTTTCGGTATGCAGCTCCTCGCTTTCAAATCTTAAGGATCTGTGCTCCAAAAACTCCGAGTTTATAATCATAATACTCGTCTATCATACCGGTATATATGGTTTTTGCAGCCACATTGCCGTATTCTTTAAAAAAGCTTTTATAGTCGGTATCAAGTCTTACTTCTATGCCGTACAGAAGTTTTTCTATTATGGCGGTATAGCCTCCTATAGGTATGCCCTGATATCTGTCATTAAAATAATTGTTATCATAGGTAAACCTTAGCGGCAGTCTCTTGATTATAAAAGCCGGAAGTTCTGCACAGTCCCTGCTCCCATTGCTTTTTAGTATAGCCCTTAATAGCTTTTCATACACATCCCTGCCTACCAAGACAGTGCCTGCTCTTCCAGGTTCTTGGGCTCTTTTATATCAAGCTCTTCTATCTGTTTTGCAATTATCTCCTTAGCCTCTTTTGGAGTTTTTATATTCCATAATTTGCTGAAAGTATTCATATTAAAGGGCAGATTATAAAGCTCATCCTCATACACTGCTAAAGGAGAGTTGATATAGTTGTTAAACCTCAGCAAACTCATTTATATAGTCCCATACTTTTTTATTGCTTGTATGGAAAAGTGTGCGCTGTATTTATGAACATTTATTCCATTTATATTTTCAGTGTAAATATTTCCGCCTATGATGCTTTCTTCTGTCTATAAGCAGTACCCTTTTTCCTCTTTTTATGTGCTTCATAAGCAAATATAGAGCCGTATAGACCGGCACCTACAACAAGATAGTCATACATAATTATCTCCTTAATATACTATAAAAATATTTCTTATAAACTTAGGGTTGCAATACCATTCCGGCACAAACCGTCACTCCTAAGATGTATTCAAAAGTTTGTAAATTTTATTTCTCTTTGCTTTTTCTGAGCAACATATAATTCTTAAAGTAGCCAAAAGCCCCCTCTTCTTGCTGCAAAATCCCTGTCCACCCTTGCCCATACCAAAGGGTTTGCTTATGTGGATATTTTTTCTCCTCTTGCCAAAAGTCTTGACCAGGTAGTAATCCTCCAGATACAGCAAATGTATGTAACCACCCAGACTTTTCCACAACCTGTTTTCTGAGATACAACACTCCTATGTGATTAAGCGGATTTCTGAATTTTCGCATACTTATAAAGTTTTTCATGCCTCTACAGGCATCTTTTTGACCCTAAGAATCTTGCCCTTTTCAACAAACTCCGCTATATCACTCCCAATCACCGCTATATCTTTATTATTTTTCCAAAAACTCAATTGCAGGTTCAGTCTCTCTTTATCCGATATGTCATCACTGTCCATTCTGGCTATACTCACAGGCACAAAGCTTGAGACCTTCATTGAGTGCAACACTCAGTCCCTTATTATCTTCTAAAGCAACCTGTTTCAAAAATCAATACCTTTTGTAAATTTTTTCATATACAGCTATAACATTATCCAAAAGCTTCATTTAAAGGACCGTCCTTTACCAAAAACCAATTCAGTCGGTAACAATGTCTGATTTATAATACTTTCCAAAGCCTCTTCCAAATTCTTTGCTTTTTCTTTTATATATACTGAAATAAGTACCGATACCAAAACTTCTACACCTCTTCTGCCACTATATATCTCGGTCTTGCCTTAATTTCATCATAACATATTCGATATATAGTATCCCGTAACATCTTGAAATATAAGTATGATTCCCGACATTAAAAATATACTTACCAAAAATCACATAATCCATTCCGAAATCCACATGTTTACTTACTGTAAATCACCCTTGCCACTAATAAAATAAATGCCGCAAGTGTTGATAATGCACCGAGCATTGAAGCAAAAGTATATGGCTACCGCAGAGTAGCAAAACTATATTTCTTAAGGCATATTTTTATAAGTGATATTAATGACCACTTTGATACTCCGCTAAACCTCTCTTCAACATCAAATTCAATACTTTCTCTTTTAAATCCTACCCAAGAGGACATAGCTCGAAAAGAAAGTTACTCTTTCCGGCATGGATATCAGCACTTCAACCACTCTTTTTATCAAGCAGTTTATAATCTGAAGAACTTGTCATATCAACACCGGTCGCCTTACTCATAAACTTATAAAAAGTATTGGCGGCTATTCTCCTTAATAAAGACTCTCTTCCTCTTTCTCTTTTTAACCGCCTCTACGATCTCAATACCCGATTGCCACATTTTATACATATCAATCAACAGTTTTGGCGGATGTTGTGAAGTCGCAGTCCATTACTGCGGTGCAATCTCCTGTTGCGGCACAAAGTCCTGCAAGTATAGCCGCCTCCTTGCCGAAATTCGCTGAAAACCTTATCCCTCTTACATTGGGATTGAGTTTTTCTTACTTCTAAATCTTAAACCAGGTGCCGTCATTGGAACCGTCATCTACAAAAATAAGTTCATAGGCTATTTGTGCCTTGCTAAGTATTTCTGATATGGTTTGTGCAGCCTTTTCTATAATTCCCTCTTCTCTGTAAGAAGGTATAACTACAGAAAGCATTCTTTTTCTCCTTTATTCATTTCCTTATAGTCGGTGCATCATTTTCGTGAACTACCCATAGTCTAAAAGCCTATGGGCTTCCTGCTTCGCTGACCTCGCAACCTACTATCTCCACAGGCGTTAATTCGGGCAGTCCCTGCCCTATTGTTTTTTCTTATACTACCTTAACCCACCGTCTAAATCCGGTGGGATTGCGGTAGCATTATTCCAATAAGCACGGCAATTCACTTTATCTTACAGTTACTTGGCTTTTAAGCTTTCTTATCCGTCAAATAAAGCAGACGAATCAGTCGGGTTGTTTGGTGAATACTGCCTACTCTGATAATTCTTCCTCAAATTCTTCCAACTTTCCGTAAACTTCCGCCTTTAATTCCCTTTCTCCAAGACCTGCCACAGTCATCCCCTTATCTACCCCCTCAGTTGCTTCTTTCATGAACAGCACTTTGGGAGTCATTAATATAAGTTTAAAATCCATCCATAAACTGTAATTTCTTATATAAGTCAAATCAGTTTCAGTTTATCATAGGTGTTGTATTATACTTACCGTGTACTTGAGCATAACCCGTAAGCCCCGCCTTCATTTTAAGTCTCATGGTAAATTCAGGGATTTCTTTTTCATATTGTCGCTATTTCAGGTCTTTCCGGTCTTGGACCTACCAAACTCATTTGACCGTACATTATATTGATAAGTTGGAAGTTCATCAAGTCTTGTAAGTCTTAATATATGCCCCACTTTGGTAATTCTTGAATCGGACTTTGTCGAAAGCCTTGCTACCGTCTTTTCAGCATCCGATACCATAGTTCTGAACTTAAGTATATCAAATACTTCCCGTCCTTAGTAAGTCTTTTTGTGTATAGAAGGCATTTCCCTTACTTTCAAGCTTAATAGCTATAGCAATAATTAAAAAGCGGTAAAAGTAAGTATAAGAAGTATGATTGAAAAAAACTATATCTATAATTCTCTTTATGATAAGTTGATCTATCTGAGGTCCCATATTTTTCGATAACAATATGGGCGTATCAAAAAGGTTAAGCTCTTCCGAACTTCTTATAAGTATATCGGTTATCTTCGGTATCATATATACCCTGATAGACCTGTCATAACACTTTTTCAGAATCAGGTTTCTTTTCATACGAGTGAAGATCTCCTATAATTACTCCCTCATATTTTTCGGTGGCTGCTATAACTTTGTCTATACCTTATTAATATTGATAGCACCTTTTTATAATGTACTTATCATCTCTTGAATTGATTTTACTTGCAATATTTGATACTCCTCTTTCTCCGTATACAAGAAGAAGTTGTTTTGGGAGGAAATACCTTGGCATAGATCCATTGAAATACAAAGACCCAAATAGTTACACAGATAATATCAACCAATGAAAGTAATATAAATACCAGAGGACTATGGATTTCTTATCTATCAGTGCCAATTGAAAGTATGAAAGTACATTTACCCAAAAATTGCTATTACATTAGAATATATAAGATTGGCTCTTCTTAAATATCCTATCTTAAGCCCTCCGTAAGTATTTGCAAAAATAAAAGCAGGGCTACATAAAGTGCCGCTATCAACCAGTTACCCTTTTCTAAAAAGGGAAATTCTATAATGGTATTTAAATAATCGACCCATATAAACCAATAAAGTGCAACTTCAACAAAAAGTATGACTGCACTGGAGGCAAATTTAAGCAGCCTTTTATAACGTTCTCTTTTTGATCATAAAACACTCCATAGCTCACTTTTTCATGTTTTTGATAATTCACAAAATAGAATCCTGCTGTGAACTGTCCATCAGTCTAAAAGCCTATGGGCTTCCTGCTTCACTGACCTCGCAACCTACTATCTCCACAGGCGTTAATTCAGGCAGTCCCTGCCCTATTGTTTTCTTATACTACCTTAACCCACCGTCTAAAGCCGGTGGGATTAGCAGTAGCATTATTTCAAATTGTATAAAGATTTTTATTTTTGCAGTTAATTTTACTAATCTTATCCTGCCATTATAATATATATATTCATATAAAACTAATGACAAAGATAATCTTTTGTTAAGAAAACATTAACTAAAAACCCTTATTTTTATAACATAAAAAGCCTATTATTTACAAGTTTTTCATTATGAAAAATGATAAAAATAAGTGCATTTTTAGAACTTACGTTCTTGTTTTTCTTTTATAAAAAGGAGTATTATAAAAGTCACACATAGTAATCTTGATTAAGGTGTCGGCAGTTTTTGCTTACAGCATTATACAAAATAACATTTATTACAATCAAGATAATCTTAATATTTTTAAGGAGGCTTTTTGAATGGAAGATGCTGTGACAGACTTATAAAAATTGAAAACAGAGCTTCCTCCGTAATGGAAGAAGGAGAAGCGGAAGTCAAAAGAAAACTTATAGAGGCTAATATTGAAAACGAAGGCTTTGGGATGAAGAAGTAAGAAAAAGACTCCGATGCTCAGATCAATAAGTTAAAAGAGGAGTTCAATGAACGGCTAACCAAAAACTTAATGTGATGAAGCAGATACAGAAAAAGCAAATAAAAATTAAAAGAACACTATGAAAAGTTCCACACGGTATGTAGATGAACTTTTTAACGAAATGACAAAGGTAAGCTATGAATAATATACTTGAGTATTCAGCCATATGTACTAAAATAAAAAGCTTTTAGAAGCAAAAACTTTTAAATAAAGGAAACTTATGTCAAACTTATAAAGTCACAAAAGTGTAAAGAAGCTCTTATGTTTATCAACGAGAATACCTCCTATCACAATGTATTTAAGAATATGGATATGAAAACCTCCATAGACCTGAAGTTGAGCGTATACTACCTTGGCAAAGTATGAGGGACTACTCAAAGCTGTATAAGTTTGCAATGTCAAAAAGCAAAGACAGTTTTTTGAAAATCTATATGTTTTTATTATGAAGCATATACACTTAAAATGATACTCAGATATTGTGTAAACGGACGTATAGCACAGATAACTTCAAAGGATGCCTATATATATGAAACTGTTGATTTTTTCAACAAGTATTCCGATGTTAATTTTAAGGCATTGCTGATGGCGACTTATACTACTTTATGGGTCCGCATTCTGAGCAAAGTAAATTAAAATATCTTGACAAGTTTATAAACATCCTTCAAGGTACCGTGTACTATGCCCCTGTGTAAAAATATTTAACAGTGAGTCATCGATGGAGGAATCAGTGAGTCTCAAGTTACGGTCTGTATAGATATAGTATGCTTTAAGTCTATATGGAAGATTATCAAAAAGAACTTTAAAAGCAAAGGAGCTAAGTGATTTGAAAGCCTGTATAGGGCAGCTCTATGAGACCTTGCCAATATTGACTGGATATACAGAAGTAAAAGATACTACAATATGAATGAAGTAGAGATTTACTCAATACTCATACCTATACAGAATAAACTTAGCAAGCAGGAAATCAAAAACTTTATAAATACTAAAGATATAGATGACTTTAAAATGTCTTCCTAAGATGCTATTATGGACTTAAATATCCGAAACTAAGTGCAAAATTCATACAGTCGGATATAAACTTTGAGACTTTAAGCAGAATAACTAAGTCTTATTTTTCTTCCTGCGCAAGAAAAAGCCCATACTCATAAGCAGTATCAATAACTATCTTTATCGTAAAAATTAGAGATTTCAAATATTATTCGTATTATTGAGTCTATAAAATATGAACTGCCCAAGAGAAATACTTTAAAAACAGATAAAGCTTATGCTTAAATCTAAAGGAGATTTTTATGGTAGAACAAATGAAGTTCCTAAGTATATGGGACCAAAAGATGATATGACAGGGTGATAGAAAAACTATATCATGAAATATGATATACAACGAAAATGCACTTGTAGAGCTTAAAAACGTCAGCGTCTGCAAACATTTACAGAAACCACACCCTATAAAAAGCAGTTTTGCCACCGCTTTGGAATTAAAAACAATACCCGAGCTTGATACCTCGACAAGTGAATATATGGATATCAAGGAAGCTGCCAAATTGGTAGAACAAATGGCACAAGAGATAAAAAGCACAAAAGCAGGCAATAGATAAACTTGACAAAAATAGAAGTTGCCGAAGATAAATTGACCCAAATAGAGCAATTTATCGGTCTTAATTATGATGTAAGCTCTATTTTGCACTTTAAGTTTATCAAATACAGGATTCGGACGCTTTACCAAGTTATTATAAGAAGTTTATGGATTATATACATGATGATATAGACTCCATTTTTATACTTGCAGGAGGTCGACGATTATGTCTGGGGTGTATACTTTGTACACGTTACTTTAAGTGACAGAATAGACTCCATATATTCGTCCATGCATTTTGAGCGTTTTTCTCACTGATGAATATCAGGGGAACTCCTCAGGTTGCAAGTGATGCAATAAAAGATGATATAGAAAAGTTTACCTTGGCAAGAGACAGGATAAAAAGGGTATATAGAAGATGTTCTTGAGAAAAATAAAGCTGATTTTATCAAGGCTTTCAGACCTAAACCGATATATAGAAAACTTTGATATAAGAAAGATGGCAGCTTAACCAAACATGACTCAAAAATCCTCATGTACTTTTCTGTATCCTATGCGGATGGATGAGTGCCAAAAGATTCCAAATGCTTTAAGAGCACTTATTGAAAAAGATAAGGATACTCTTTTTGCTTTTGTAGAGGAGAAACACTCCAACCTTTTTAGTATAGCACCCACTAAGCTGAAGAATTTTTGTGACTATTTAAGCCTTTTGAGCTTTTTATAGAAATGTATGGTCTGCCCAGCCATAGCAGACTGAATCCGAGCACGTGTCAGATTCTGCGCATGTTCGGCTTTATGTTCGGAGATCTCGGCAGGGTGCTGTCCTAGTATACTTGGGCTTATTGTAAGTAAATGGATCAAAACTTGCATCTATTGTTTCCAATTTGCGGTATTTCATCCATGATTTTCGAGTTGCCTCTTCGGCTCGGTATTCGGCTTTGAGGATTTGATACCGGCTCTGTGGTTAAGACCAGGAGAAGCAATGAGCAACATACCTCTTATAGGCAGGCTGAACACCGTGTTTATCGTGGCTATAGGTATAGGCTGTGCCAGTTATAATCTTTCTATGATATTAAATATTATAAACAGGGTTAAAAGCAATGAATACGGTGAGGCATTGATTTGATACTAACGGGTTGCAGGCATGGTATTCTATGGAAGCGCCGTAGCTGTTGCACTTCTTTTCCTTACACAGCACATTGTGCTTGCAAGCAGCATACTTATAATTATGTTTGTACTTCCTTTGCTGCTTATATTCTTCAAAGAGCCTTTAACCCACCTTATAGAGAAAAAGGCACGTATTTTTCCTAAGGAAAAAGGTATGTTCTTTGTACAAGGTTTCTTTGAACTTTTTGAAGTACTCTTAAGCTACTTTTCAAACACTCTTTCCTTTGTCAGAGTAGGTGCATTTGCGATAAGCCATGCCGCTATGATGGAGGTGGTGTTGTTACTTTCCGGTGCAACCGGAGAGTCTGCCTCAATCAACTGGCTCGGAATAATTCTGGGCAATATCTTTGTATGCGGGATGGAAGGACTTATAGTAGGTATACAGGTGCTCAGGCTTGAGTATTATGAGCTTTTCAGCCAGGTTTCTACAAGGGACCTCGGACGAGCATTTGTTCCTTACAACAGAAAAATAAGTTAAAGGTTACAGTTTTGGCAGCTTAGATATGTATGTACATCTAACAGGCTGATGCCGATATTTATCTTCGTCTGACTTGTAAATAAAAGGGTATTTTTTAAGTTTTTGACAAAGATGAATACTTACCCAAGCCATGACGAGAGATAAACGGATTTTAAGTTTTTAAACCCAATAACAAATATTAAGGAGATTTACAATGGATATTATAGCAAAGTTAACTATTACAGCAGCATTTATATTAAGTTTGGCACTTCCGGCAGGACTTTTTCTAAAAGGTTCCAAGACTAAGAAAAGCTATAAAAAGCATTGGCACTAATGTATTTATGTTCTTTACAACAGATACTTTCAAGTACTTTTCTTTTTGGAGCCTCAGCCTTGCAGCTGAAGGTGCGGCAAGTGCTTCCATGAATACAGGTCTTGGTTATATAGCAGCGGCTCTTTCTGTAGGTCTTGCCTGCATAGGTGGCGGTATTGCGGTATCTGCAGCAGCTTCGGCAGCTCTAGGAGCAATAAGTGAAGACTCTTCTATATTAGGTAAATCACTGATCTTTATAGGTCTTGCGGAAGGTGTGTGTCTGTACTGGACTTATCATTGCATTTTATGATACTCGAAAGTTATAAAAAAGGTAAGATTTATGAAAATGTATGTTATCAGCGATAATACCGATACTCTTACCGGACTTAGGCTCGCAGGAGTAGACGGTGTTATCGCAAGGAACTTGACTGAGCTTAAAAGTTCTGTAGAACATGCCCTGAGTGATAAAGAAATAGGTATTATACTTTTGATGGAAAGCTTTCAAAAACAATATCCCGATTATATAAACAGTATAAAACTTAAGTATAAGACCCTTTATTTGTTGATATTCCCGACAGGCACGGAAGCGGAAGAAAACCCAACTTTATCATCGACTATGTTAATGAGGGCTATAGGACTTAAGCTTTTAGGAAAGCTTTGATTAATAAGAAGGCAGGTATTTATGACCCTAGATGAAAAGCTAACTAATTTTACTGAGTACTGTGTTCTTGCAGCCAAAAAAAAGTCTGAAGAACTTATATCTCAACAACAAAGTGCTTTGGACAAAGACTTTGAAGCCTATACTTTAGTCTAAGGAAATAACAGACTCTCAGTTAAAAATAGAAAAGAAAATTTGGAAAAACAACTAAATAAAGAGTTATCCAACGAACAACTTCATTCCAAACAGCTCATAGGCGAGGCAAGAACCGAGCTTACGGATAAAGCTGTTCGTAGAGCTCAGCGATAAGATTTCCAACTTTATCAATACCAAGAGTACATGGAACTTATATCTTCACAACAAAGTACGCCCTTGAACTTTGCAGAGGGATGAGATTGTATATATGTCGATTCTACCGACGAAGCAAGACTTCATGAGCTTTTTGTGCAAGGCACCAGACTGATTGTATCAAAATAAGCGAGCACTCATTTATGGGTGGAACCAAGGCGCTTTTACCTAAAAAGAACATACTTATAGATAATTCATTTGCCAAGAAACTTGAAACAGCAAAAACTTAGGGTTTATGTTCGATCTTGGAGGTGAAGAGGATGTCTAAAACGGGAAAAATATTTTCTATTAACGGTCCGATAGTAAAGGCTGATAATAAAGCAGAGTTTGTAATGCGCATGAAATGAGTGCATGTCGGACCTATGAAGCTTGTAGGCGAGGTAATCATACTTGAGGGACAGGTCTCGCACCATACAGGTCTATGAGGGAAACGACCGGACTAAAGCCCGGAGAGTCGGTTGAAGGTTTCTGGTGCACCTATAAGCGTAACCTTGGCTCCCGGTATACTCAACAATATCTTTGACGGTATAGAAAGACCTCTTAAAAGCATAGCCGAGGAAGCCGGCAACTTTATAAAAAGAGGTATGAATGTATCTTCTTTGGATACTAAAAAACTTTGGGATACAACTATCAAGGTTGAAAAAGGTCAGCATATAAAAGGCGGCACAATAATAGCGGAAGTTCCTGAAACTACCGCCAGTAACTCATAAAGTTATGCTTCCTCCGAGATATGTCCGGTTATGTACTTGATGTAGTTGAGAACGGCAGTTATACTATATCGGACAGGCTGCTTACCCTACAACTTGAAGACGGAAGCGAAAAGGAAATAAGCATGACACAGCACTGGCCTATAAGAATGCAAGACCGGTTCTAAAGCGTTTTTCCCGCAACGAGACCTTTGATCACAGGGCAGCGAATACTCGCACCTTTTTCCTTTGGCTAAGGGAGGTACCGCCGCCGTTCCGGGGAGGTTTCGGAACAGGTAAGACCATGACACAGCAACCAGATAGCCAGTGGTCGGATGCGGATATTATGTGGCTATATAGGCTGCGGTGAGCGTGGTAACGAGATGACACAGGTTCTTGAAGAGTTTTCCAAGCTGGTTGACCCCCGCTCGGGCAATCCGCTTATGGCAAGGACGGTTCTTATTGCCAATACCTCAACAGGCTGGTTGCGGGCAAGAGAAGCAAGCCTCCCACTGGTGGACTTACACTGCGCGAGTACTATGGGAGACATGGGCGCAGGATAGCATTATGGCAGACTCAACCTCAAGATGGGCGGGAGGCTCTTCGATGAGATTTCCGAAGACTTGAGGAAATGCCTGCAGAAGAGGGATTCCCATTATCTCTTCTTCAAGGCTTTCTTCTACCGAAAGAGCAGGCATGGTTAAGAACTTAAACGAATCGGAGTCATCCGTCAACATTATAGGAGCGGTCACCCCAGGTGGAGACTCCTCCTGAACCTGTAACACAAAAATACAAAAAGATTTGTAAGAGCTTTTGCGGGTCTTGATAAATCCTATGGCTTACGCAAGGCATTTCCTGCCATACAGTGGCTTTGACAGTTATTCCGAATACTCAAGGATTTATCTCGCCTTGGTAATCTGGAGAATGTAGATAAAAGATTTATGCACCCTAGAGCGGGAACTTTATACATACTTTAATCAGCAGAGTCAGCCCTAATGGAAATAGTAAAAGCTTATAGGGCTCGGATGTGCTGCCGGGATGAACACTTATACTTTGACATTTCAAGGGTGGTAAGGGTAGGATTTTCATGCAAAATGCATTTCATGCTGAAGATACCTATGTACCTCTTTGTAAACACTAATCTGAAAATGATGGGAAATTATACTTTACCTCATGAAAAGCTAAACTTTTAGTTAATATAGGTGATACCCATGTCCGTACTTTAATGTCAGACGGAACATGGAACAGAATAATCAAATATTAAATATCATGTTCCTAACAACAAACTTGAGTGTTTGACAACTATAAACAGGATATAGACAGATTCTGCAGCTCTATTTCCGAAAACACGTGCTTTGGCAGGAGACACAACATTGTCAACAGAACATCTCGACCTCAAGTTCGATTAACGGTCCCTCTCTTGTAGTCTTGAACGTGCGTAAGAGGCGCCGCTTGATGAAATTTCAGAAATTAATGTTGCAGGCAAAGAAAAGACTGGGACGTATTATGAATTACATGAAGATAAGGCTATTATACAGGTTTTTGAAGGCAGTGACGGTATGTCTTAACCAATACCAATATAACGCTTACAGGGCATCCTATGCAACTTGGAGTCTCTGTAATATGCTCGAAGAACCTTTTAACGGTATAGGAAAACCTATAGATAAACTCGGTCCCTTGTAAACCCGATAAGGTGCTTGATATTAACGCGATCGCCAAACCCTGTCAGCAGGGAGTATCCTCGCAATTATATCAGAACCGGTATTTCTTCAATAGACGGACTTCTATAACTTTTGACTCGAGAGGACAAAACTTCCAGAGCTATTCTCAGGAAACGGACCGTGCCCGACGACAACTATTAGAAGCTGCACAGGGATAGTCTGCCAATCTTCCTCTGGGAGACGATGCGTACGTGGATGATAACCTGCAGTAGTATATGCGCAATGGGTGTTAAATACGATGCGTCGGTGAATCACTTCTCAGAAAGGCTTTTTGAAGAAAGTGAGTAAGTGGAGCATGTCGCCACACATTTATCAACTCTGCACAACGACCTCGAAGCTGAGAGTGACACACAGCTCTGCCTAAGACACTTTACTCGCTGAGTATCTGCCTATGAAACAGTGCTGTATGCACATACTTGTTATACTTACAGACGCGACTTCATTTGCCGAGGCTCTTAGAGAGGTTTTTCCGGGCGGGCGAGATTCCTCCTGTCAGCGATCTCCCGGGCCATCTCTATCTCGAACTCGCAACTATATACGAGAAAGAGCCGGCATAGCACACGGCAGCAGCGTGGCTCCAGTAACACAGATACCTATACTTACCATGCCCAATGATGATATAACTCTCACCTGACACGATTCTACCGGCTATATTACAGAAGGCAGATAGTGCTGATAAGACACTTAACGGTAAGAATATGTACTTCCCATAAATATACCGCCTTCCCTTTCAAGACCGGCGGGAAGCTGACGGTATAGTGAGAAGCTGACTGCAAGGGCGGATCTCTGCTCAGGCGCTGCCAAACCAGCTTCTTTCCTTAACCCATGCAGGTTCAGACGTAAGCGGCACTTGCTTCTGGTTAGTGGGTGAGATGAGCTGCATACCGATATATATCTTGAGTTCGGCAAGGCTTTTGAAACAGGTACTTTGTAGGGTCAGTCCGAAAATGATAACAGACCATCAATTGAACTCTTACTCTTGGATGGAAACTTTGGTCCATATTACCAAGGAGTGAGACTTGGACAGACCTGGTAGTGCAAATTGTTTGGAAATAATGCTACCGCAATCCCACCGAAGCTTTTAGACGATGAGTGTTAAGGTAGTATGTTAGAAAACAATGTGGGCAGGGGACCGCCTCAATTAACGCCTGTGGAGATAGTAGGCTGTGAGGTCAAGAAGCAGGAAGCCCATAGGTCTTTAGACTATGCAGTTCACCACTACTATCAAGCAAGAGTAAGCGATACTGCTGACAGCATGGAGCATACTTTGCTGAATATAACATACTTCCACCAAAGCGAAAACTTAATCAACGCCAAGAATTCACTTAAACCTGCAAACCCTGGCTTTAGGCTTATGGACAGAAACATACTTATAAGGGAGCTTATGGGACTTCATGAGTAGACAGGGCAAAAAGTATCCAATCCGGAGATAGACAGCACCTCATACTACAGGCATATAAGTGCCCTCATTATGCCATATCGAGTTTCTTGAGTAGATCATGTAAATGATATCTCCATGTCTATTCCTACGGATAATAATATACATATATAAAATCCTGTTCCGGTATATTGGTACCGAAATACAGTAACATGAAAGCTCCAAACCCAAGTTCTCTTATTGCCTATTATTCTACCCTCAGAAGCCCTGGATATAGCCAGAGAACACTTTTGAAAAGGTCAAGGAACTCCACTATCAATCTTTCCATGATAGAAAATTCGGCATACCGGATTAAGTAAATGTAAGTATTACTCGTGCACAGCTAACGTTTTGAAGAATATTACCATGCCTATGTATTGCTGACTACTCTTTTGTAAGAATATGTAGCACGTTTCTTGAAGAAAAAGGGAGCAGAAGAATTTTACCAGACTTAAAGTAATCAAAGAGAGTGGCTGTCGGCTGGTCATGAAGGTAATCTCCATATGGCCTCTTGCCGGGATCTCTTTGTGTGTGCTAATAATTATTGCAATAACTTCTGTTGCTGAAATCTCTTAGTGTACCATGTTCCGAATTACTATGCTTTATGAGTATAATAAACACGATATACCCAGAAGCCTGTCCATGGAAGTCAAATGAAGACCGTCGTCTCGCAACCAAAGAAATGACAGCTTACTTTAAAAGGGTGACTACAGAGAAACTCTCTCAGATATCACCGCAAACCATAAACGGTCAGGAAGAATGTCACTATCTCCAAAGAAGGTGCTCATATGATGGATGTGAAAGGCACTTTTAGGCAGCATGCAACTATTCGACTTGTACTTTGGTTTTATCTGCCGTATTACTTATAATACAGTCGCACTCCTTGAAAAGCAGCATCCTTTCGAGGATTATTTCTTTGATTGACGATGATATGCCTCGAGTATTTGTGCTTACTACACTCCGCACTTGCATTTATTGAGTATCCTCTGGATTGACAGATATTTTCATAAAATCTGCAAGATATACTAACGACTTATGTATGCTAAATCCTGAAACAGATAAGCTTCTTATCACGCTTAGTACCCATTTGAGGATTCTTTACAGATGATGAGCCACGCATATTGGCATACACTCTTGCAATACCGCTTTATAATTACTATTGCTATTTCCTCATTTGATATTTGAAAGTTTCACAGTTGCAAAATGAAATTTTTACAAGCCGCCTTATATGCATAATTATTTTTCCGGGAGGTTAGTGAATCAAAAAGTGATCTGAGAATATCAAAAAGTTTCTTTTTAATAAAATGAGTTTTAAGTTTAGATTTAAGCCTCATGAAAAATATTATTTTACTGTTTCTTTTCTTGAAACTTTGCATCAGCTTACTCTTTTTGCCCTTGCCTGGCCCGATGATGTCAATGTGCAAGCTGATTTGCAATAGTTATGGAGGCCGAAACCGGTACCGTTCTTTATGAAAAAAATGCAAATGAAAGATACTTCCCTGCAAGTATTACCAAATTGCTTACCGCACTTATAATTGTAGAAAGGTGCAATCTTGATGATAATTTAACATTTTCGTATAATGCTGGTACATAATGTTGAGTCCGGCTCTTCATGCAGGTTTTTAGCAGGTGATACATCATGTCAAAAGGATGCCCTGTATGCCATGCTTCTTCAATCCGCCAACGAAGCCGCCAATGCTCTGGCCGAACATTGCAGCGGAAGTATAGAGGAATTCGCAAAGCTTATGAATGAAAAGGCAGCCGAGCTTAACTGTAACAACTCGCATTTCGAAAACCCAAGCGGTCTCAATAATCCAAACCACTATACAACTGCCTATGATTTTGCATATTATTTCAAGGGAGGCTTTTAGCTAATCCTACAGTGTTTGGAGATAGCATCCTCCGTAACTCTACATATTTACCGCCCTATAAGGCGGCACCTGAGGGTTTTGATATCTATAACCACCACGGTATGATACGCAGAAGCAATCCTAATTTTTATGAGTATGCTATGGGCGGAAAGACCGGTTATACCATGCTTGCCGGCAACACTTTAGTAACTTATGCCTCCAAGGATAATATGTCTTTAATTGACGAGTAGTACTTAACGGTCATACAAACAACATTATACCGATACTGCTTTTTGATGGAATTCGGATTTAATAATTTTAATAAAGTTGAAGTGATGACAACAATACGGATAAGCAGTCCATAGAAAATAAGATTTATACAGGACTCTGAGAATTTCACTGCTCGTCTTATCAAGTTCTCCTGCCCATAAAATAGTTTTACCTAACGGTGCAGAGGTCTCGGAGGTCATACACCGGCTTAACCATGATCCCACAATACTTAATAATAAAAATATAATTGCAAATATTGAGTATATGTACGGAGATAGGCAGGTAGGCTCTTCTCCTCTTTACATAAGTGCCGATATAAACGCTGAACTTACGATACCGATGTAAAAATAGCCAGCCCTTTCTCCTTACAAGAATGTAACCAAGGCAAGTGATGCAAGTTTTTCTTCAAAATTCTACCAAGTTTATGATTAAATACGGCTTTTTATTTTTGTTCTTGGCTTTTATATTGATTATCATTATCATCATAATATTACATAATTATAAAGCTCGTAATATCCTACAAAGAAGCAAAAAGAACTTGCTTTTTGAGAGAATAGAAGAGAAACGCCGTATTATGTACGGCTGGTCAAAAAGAAAAATACACTTAAGCGAAAGCAGCAGACGTAAAAAGGTAGAAGAAATTTCTTTGATATATATTATGGTAAAGACTTGATTTATAAAATTAATCCTGTATAATTATTATATATGCATTTATGGATGTGATTGCATATAAATATATTTTATAGGGAGCTATACTATGGACTTTGGTATAATGAAGAATATAGATAAAGCTCAAGTTCATGTTCTAAAAGAGTTTTGTTGATTATAGAGAGGGGCAAATAGTAAGTAAGACCCTTGTTCAAAATAAGAGTGTAAGCATTACTTATTTGCTTTTTGATAAGGATGATGAAATCAGCACACACGAGTCTGACGTGTGATGCTTTTTGTAACCTGTATAGACGGGTGGGCAGCTTTGCACTATAGACGGTAAGGAGTATATCGTAAAGGAAGGCGAGTCTGTGGTAATGCCGGCAAGACATCCTCATGCGGTGTATGGGCAGGAAAAGCTTTAAGATGCTTGGTTGTAGTATTTAATTTGAATAAATCACTTTATTTCAATCTTTTTGCCTGCCGCTTGATAAAGTGAGTTCGAAAATTCATCGAAACTTTTAGAAACTTTATTAACGGCAATACCGGTATGTTTTGAAATAGGGAGTGTTTTTACTTTATTTATTTTATAAAAATATTTTTGACAATTACGAGGTTTTTTCTACGCAGTCTAAGCTGCTCTTTTTTTGCCTTTATAAAATCGAGTTCTTTTTTGCCGACCAATCTCATAGTCTTTATTGCATAGTATCCCTTACTTTGCTTGTTTCTTATCCTTATTTTCCCCCTTACATAGCCATGTTCCGGCATCAATATTAATAATAGTGCGAATCGACAAACCACCTTACCTTTTTCCTGAGCACATGGTTGCACTTACAGCAGAGCATATCCTATTACTGTCTTGTCTTCCATAAGCACTTCTCTGCTCGAAAAATCTCTTGAAACATATTTGGCATATTCGGGAAATTTTACATAAATCTCCTTCCTTAGGAGTCAGGCTCCTATACAGATCCAAAGATTTATACACCTTCAAAGCTTCAAAGTTGATTTTACTAAAAAGCAGGCTTGTATAGTAAGCATCATCCAAGGCATGGTGAAACTCTCCCTTTATAGGTAAGCCAAGAAGCCTTACCGCCTTTTCTAAAGGAAGCCTTTTCTTAGGGTCTTCACATTTGTCCAAAGTAAATAGTTTTTGTATATCATAGTAAAATAAAGGATACTCAAAGAAGTTTTCCTGTTTATGATAAGCCATATTTCTTTTGCAGCTCACTCCAGATCCATACTTTCCCCAAGTGCAAAACATAGGCTCTTTGTCCGTCCATATAGCACCACTGCTTAAACTTATCTATAACGCTCAAAAACTCTTTCCCTTATCCCTTAAATAATTTATATCAATATGTACTCAATTCATATATCCTATGATGTATGTCATTATAAACTACAGGACTTATAAATTCATGAAACTTAGACATATATTCCAAGTTCTCATCAAGTTTCACAGCCCCTATCTCTATAATCTCAAAAGGAATAGCTTCAACCGCCCCCTCTTTACCGATAGGACTCTGATTCCACTCAAGATCAAGCACTATATATGTCCGCATATCAAAATCTCCTTACGGCAACACTTATATTGCTACACTAAACAGGCTCCGGGCACTCCGCTCATCAGCTCCTCCATCACTTCCTTAACACTTTCGAGCTTTCTAGCCATCCAGGCATTGGCACCGCAAAATAAAAGTGCATTATCGACATCACCCCTTGCTGCGGATATCAAAGCATCAGTGATACAATACGGTATATCCACCCTATTGCACTTGGTAAGACAATCATAGCACTTTCCTTACGGGAATATTGCCCTTATCGAGTCTTCTTAAAAATTCATTCTCTATAGCCCTACCCGGAAGCCCTGCGGGAGATACCGTAATTCTTATCTCCTCTTCCTTGGCATTAATATAAGCCTCCTTATAAGCTAAGGGTGCATCACATTCATGAGTGGTTACAAATCTTGTACCTACCTGCACACCGGTAGCTCCAAGCTTAAAAGCATGGCTTACATCATTTTTGTTATATATACCTCCTGCCACTATCACAGGTATATTTTTTTCATACTTATTTTCATACTGGATACGACCTTGATTATATCCTCTATCTCCTTATCAAATATTTCTTTAAGATAAGTTTTTGACACTATCTTTGTATCCGCTCCGAGCCTGTGTAAATCATTGTTTGAAAAGCCCAGATGTCCTCCTGCCAAAGGTCCTTCTATAACTACCATATCAGCTGTGCTCTTATAATTTCTGTCCCACAGCCTAAGTATTACGGAAGCTGATTTTGCACTTGACACTATCGGAGCTATCTTGGTAACAAACTCCTTACATTTGTTATATATCTTCTGCGGCGCTTCTTCAAAAAGCTCTTTTCTAAGCTTCATACCCATCTTCACAAGTTCCGGCAAATCTAACGGCAGTCCTGCACCCGATACGATCACATCGGCTCCGTGCTTTATAGCTTCTTTTACATAATCGGCATAACCTACGGTAGCCACCATAATATTAAATCCTACCGCTCCTTAGCCATAGTTCCGGCTATTTCTCTTGCTTTTTTAAGCTCGCTTGCTATAGCCCCTTAAATTGGCAAACTTAGGTCAAAGTCCGGCTTCTCTGTGCTCATCTGTGCTGAGGATATAAGTCCAAGTCCCCTCTCTTGCCACATTTTCCGGCTGAAAGAAGCAAGGCATTTATGCCTACTCCCATTCCACCCTGCACTATAGGTTTTTCTATTATAGGTCACCTATTTTTCAAGTCCATATTGCTTAGCATAAATTCTCCTTAATTAAAGGCTTTAGTATTTTCTGTATCTTTCATACCTTTTTGATAAAAGCATTTCTTTACTTAACTTATATTTGTCTGCCAAAAATTCTATCAAAGCACTGTCTATATATCTGATAATGTCTTCCATATTTTCTGCTGTGGCAGGATGCGGCTCGGGTATAACTCTTTCCACTATACCCAGATTCTTTAACTCAGCCGAAGTAATCTTCATATCTTCCGCAGCTTCTTTGCAAAGTTTGGCATCTTTATAAAGTATTGAAGCAAATCCTTCAGGTGAAAGTATAGAATATATGGCATTTTCCATAATCCACACCTCATCGCTTACAGCCATTGCCAAAGCACCGCCGCTGCCGCCTTCCCCTATAACTATAGAAAGTATAGGAGTTTTCAGTCCGCTAAGCTCATATAGATTCCTTGCTATGGCTTCACCCTGTCCTTCTTCCTCAGCCTCTATACCGCAAAAGCTCCGGGAGTATCTACCAGACAAAGCACTGGTATGTCGAATTTTTTTCGGATAATTTTCATTAACCTCAGCGCTTTTTCCATAACCTTCGGGAGAAGGCATGGCAAAATTTCTTAACTTATTTTTCCTTTAAGTTTTTACCTTTTTTGCTGTGTTATAATCTGTTATGGGTCTTCCATGGAACAGTGCAATACCGCTCCACTATGGCTTTGTCATCGGCAAAATACCTGTCTCCGTGGAATTCAATAAAGTCGGTAACAACTTATCTATGTAGTCCCTTAGCAGTCGGTCTGTCGCTCTTTCTTGATAAAAAGCACACTTTCCCAAGCCGTACTTCTTTTCTGCCTGACGCTAAGCTTCCCAAAACCTTTTTGTCAAGCTTTCCTTATCCAAGTCATTAAATGACAGCTCTTTTTGAATATACTCTTAATATATCGGCTATCAGTCTTTTGATCTTTTCTTTCTCACTATTTTTATCCACAAAGCCTGTGCTCCAGCAAAAATCCTGCCCTTTGAACTCCTTCCGGCAGCTTAGCACCTCATCGTCTGAGCTTATAAACTCTCGGTCCTGGTAAAACCTATAAGCGCCTTTTAGGCTCGGGCAAGTATTACATCTCCAAGCATGGCAAATGAAGCTGTAACTCCGCCCATAGTAGGGGTCTGTGAGCACGCTATGAAAAAGCAGCCCCTCATCAGAGAGTCTTTCAAAGCTGCCGAAGTTTTTGCCATCTGCATAAGTGGGATACTATCTCCTGCATTCTTGCCCTCCCGAGCAGGAGTATATGATTACAGGCAACTCTCACTTATTGCTCTTTCTATCATGTAACAAAGTTTTTCACCTACATTTTTACCCATAGAGCCCATCATAAATCTGGCATCACATACAGCTATGGCTACTTCTATATCCTCTATCTTTCCCTTCCCGGTAACCACTGCCTCGTCAAGCTTAGATTTTTCCTTAGCCTCCTGTATCTTTTCTTCATATCCCGGAAATTAAGTGATTGGATATGGGCATCTGCTTTGTTCCATTCTCAAAACTTGATTTGTCACAAATCATTTCTATACGCCTGTAGGCATGAACCCCAAAGTATGCAAGGCACTTGGGGCATATATAGAAATTCGCCCTTACATCCTCCGCATATATCAAAGCATTGCACTTTTTGCACTTTCTCCACATGCCTGCAGGAGGTCCGCTTATTTTTAAGTCCGTATCACTATGACTTTCCGTTTTATTTTTATCCAAACCTATATAGGTTTTCTTAAACATATCCCTTTAACATCTTTTTCCTCCGTAACGCCATACGATACTGATATATTTTTAACACAAATATATATCATCTCAAGAAATAATATAGCTATAAGTTTTTATAAAATAACAGAACTTAATTTAACATATAAATAACACCGACAAGCTTTATAAAAACTATGCACCGGTGCATCGTTCGCAAAATAAGTATACCAAAAACGATGAATATTTTTCTGAGTGTGTACATCAAAAACGCAGGCATAGCTACATACGCTGAGAATTTTTGGTGTATGCAATCAGGAAAAAGATACACTACACTAGCTTAAGTACTGCCTAAAATGCGTTTCTATAAAATGCGTATCCGTATCTCCGTTTTTATATGCCTCATGGTTTATGATCTCATAGTCAAAGTCAATGTTGGTATCCACTCCCTCGATTACCATTTCCCCAAGAGCCGATCTCATCTTAGCTATTGCTTCATCCCTGTCTTTTGCATACACTATAAGTTCCGTAAAAGCATGGAATCATAATTGGGCGAATCTTATAACCCACATATATAGTGAGAGTCCACCCTTACTCCGTTGCCGTTTGCCAGATGTAGATTCTTTATCGTACCCGGAGAAGGTCTGAAATTAAACTTAGGATTTTCCGCATTGATTCTGCACTCTATTGCATGACCTCTTATAACTATGTCTTCCCTGTTTAAGTCCAAGGCGGCTTGCCTGCCGCTATATTTATCTGTGCCTTTATAAGATCCACTCCGGTAACAAGCTCAGTAACCGGATGCTCCACCTGTATTCTGGTATTCATTTCCATAAAATAAAAATTTTTATCTTTATCAAGCAGGAATTCTATAGTACCGGCATTGATATAGAGTGCCTTGCGGCCTTTATAGCCGCCCTCCCATGCTTTTTCTGGAGTTTCTCATCTATAGCAATACTTGGAGCCTCTTCAATAACCTTTTGATGCCTTCTTTGAATAGAGCAATCTCTTTCTCCAAGATGCACTACATTGCCATGCTCATCTGCAAGGATTTGAAACTCTATATGCCTCGGCTTTTCTATATACTTTTCCATATACATGCTGTCGTCCGAAAAGCCCTTTATGGATTCCTGCTGTGCGGTTATAAACTTTTCTCTAAAATCCTCTATACCGTAGGATATTCTCATACCCTTGCCGCCGCCGCCGGCAGCCGCTTTGATCATAAGAGGAAAGCTCTCATCTCCTTCTGCCATCTGCTCGGCTTCTTCCACATCCACTACAGCCCCTTCCATACCCGGAACGACAGGTACCCCTGCCTTAATCATAGTATTTCTTGCAGCCGCCTTATCTCCCATCATACTGATAATATCGCTGCTTGGACCTATAAATTTTATATTACACTCATCACAGTGCTTTTGCAAATTTGGCATTTTCCGATAAAAACCGAAACCCGGATGTATGGCATCCGCACCTATTGCAAGAGCCGCACTTAAAATTCTTGACATATCAAGATAGCTTTTGGTCGAAGGAGCCGGTCCTATACATATAGCCTCGTCTGCCAACATAGTATGAAGGCTGTCTCTATCTGCTTCCGAAAATACGGCTACACTCTTAATGCCTAACTCTCTGCATGCTCTTATAATACGCAATGCTATCTCACCACGATTTGCTATAAGTATTTTTTGAAACATATCTCCACCCGTATCTTTTTAATTTGCTGAAGTTTTGCTACTTTCCTATCATGAAGGTAAGCTCTGCCTGTACTGCTATCTCACCGTCAACTGTTGCAGTAGCCTTTCCGACTCCTAAAGGACCCTTTATCCTTATAAGCTCACATTCCAGTCTTAGTTTATCACCCGAACGATTCTCTTTTTAAACTTTGCATTATTAATGGCTGCAAAGTAGGCTATCTTTCCCTTATTTTCTTCTAAGGAAAGTATAGCCACCGCTCCGGTCTGTGCCAACGCCTCTATAATAAGCACCCCCGGCATTACAGGTTCAGCCGGAAAATGTCCCTTAAAATGGCTTTCGGTAAAACTTTACACTCTTATAAGCTATCGCCTTTTCTCCCGGTATTAAACTCTCTACACAGTCTATAAGTAAAAAGGGTGTCTGTGAGGTATTATTTCTTCTATTTCTTTAATTCCTAACATCCTATTCTCCTATCTTATCCTAAAAAGCGGCTGTCCGAACTCTACTACCGACTCATCTTTTACAAGTACGGCTTCCACCACACCGTCAAATTCGCTTTCAATCTCATTCATCAGCTTCATCGCCTCTATAATGGCGATTACCTGTCCCTTTTAACACTGTCTCCCTACGCTTACAAAAAGGTTTGGCATCAGGAGAAGGTGAGAATAAAAGGTACCCACCAAAGGAGAGGTTACAATATTTTCATTATCCATATGTAAGGACTCTTCCTGAACTTCACTTGTCTCTACTTCTGTAATGAACCTCTGCCTTATTAGCCTTTACAATATTTTCTTTCTGATTTACCTTGACTGTTTTTCGCAGTCCCTTATAACTATTTTTCAGTCTCGGTTTCATATACAAATCTGTCTATCTCATTTTTCTTAGCAGCTTCCATTAAAGCTATCAAATCTTTTAAGTTCCATATTTCAGTCTAAGCCTCATATTTTTAAATACTATAGTTGCATTATGTCCGCCAAAACCCAGAGAATTGCTTATAGCTACATTTACCGGGCATACTGACACCGCTTCCTTGCAGTAATCCAAATCACAGTCCCTCATCGGTATTTTCAAGTCCTACGGTTTTATGTAAATATGAATCCTCTATGGACTTAACACATACTACTGCTTCAACACCGCCGGCGGCACCCAGAAGGTGTCCTACCATGGACTTGGTGGAGTTTATCTTAAGTTTATAAGCATGTTCGCCAAAAGCAAGTTTTATAGCCTTGGTTTCAAATAAATCATTATAATAAGTACTTGTTCCATGAGCATTTACATAGTCAACATCCTCAGGAGCAAGTTCAGCATCCTTAAGTGCATACTCCATAGCCTTGGCAGCTCCTGAACCGTCCTCAGCCGGAGAGGTTATATGGAAGGCATCACAGGTAGCTCCGTACCCTACTATCTCCGCATAGATTTTTGCCCCTCTTTGCTTTGCATGCTCAAGCTCCTCAAGTATTAAAATACCTGCTCCCTCTCCCATTACAAAGCCTGCTCTGTCCTTATCAAAAGGTATTGAGGCTCTTGTTTTATCTTCGGTGGTGTTAAGTGCGGTAAGTGCTGCAAATCCTGCTACACCTATAGGAGATATGGAGGCTTCCGATCCTCCTGCAAGCATAACCTCCGCCTCACCGTAGGCTATACTTCTGAATGCCTCGCCTATGGAATGTGTTCCAGTCGCACAGGCGGTAACAATATTTATATTCTTTCCTCTGAGTCCGAATTGTATGCCTACATTACCTGCCGCCATATTGGAAATCATAAGCGGAACAAGCAGAGGAGCTACTCTTGAAGGTCCTTTTATCAAGAAGCTTTGAATGTTCTCTTTCCATAGCCTGAAGACTTCCTATTCCTGAGCCTACGGATACTCCCACTCTAAAGCTGTCTTCTTTTTCCATATCAATCTTTAGCATCTTCCAAAGCTTCTTTTGCAGCAGCCACAGCATACTGTGAAAATGCCTCCATACGCTTTGCCTGTTTTGCATCCATAAAATTCTTTGCATCAAAACCCTTAAGCTCGGCTGCAAGTTTAGCCTTAAAATCGGAAGTATCGAAATAGCTTATAGGCTCTATTCCGCACACCCTTCCTTACAAGAGTTCCAGAAATCACTTACATTAAGCCCTATAGGAGTTATAGCACCCAGACCCGTTATGACTACCCTTCTTTTCATCTAAAAATCTCCTTAATGTTAAAATACTTATTTACTCGAAAGCTGTACCGACTTATATTAGTTACAGTTAAGCTGGTGTAGTGTATCGTTGATATCTAGCTTTATTACTACTTTGTCAATAGATTGTAACACATATAGTCAAAGATAATTAAGAGCTACTCTGCTATTGCTGATATTTAGTATTATTACTGTTTTATTAATAGATTGTAACAAATACATAATAAAAGGGAATCGAGATTTACTCTACTTTTTGCTGTTATTAGTTAAATATCAATGATACATTACACTAGTGCTTCTTCATCAAAAAACACCTACATATATAATCCGCCGTCCACGCAAAGCACCTGACCGAGTTATATACCTTGCTTCCTCTGAAGAAAGGAAGCAGACTGCATTAGCTATATCCTCCGCCTTTCCAAAAGCCTTTCATAGGTATATTTTGCACAACCGCTTCTTTTATGCTGTCTGAAAGCACGGCAGTCATATCCGTTTCTATAAATCCGGGGAGCTATTGCATTGACCGTAATCCCTCTTGAAGCAAGTTCTCTTGCTGCGGACTTTGTCATACCTACCATACCTGCCTTTAGCTGCCGCGCATAATTGACCTGACCGGCATCACCCATTACCCGGATACTGATGATATATTAATAATTCGTCCGCTTCTTGCCTTTATCATAGCTCTGCTTTACAAGCTGCATACAGTTAAAAGCCGACTTCAAGTTACTTTTCATTACCTTATCGAACTCTTCTCGCTCATCTTCATAAGCAAATTGTCTTTTGGTTATACCTGCATTGTTAACCAGTATATCAAGCTTGGAATGTTTTTTTCCAGTATATAGTCGATCATTTGTTTGTTGTCTTCATATTTTGATACATCACACTTTGTATATCTCACCATCCCTCGTTAAGTGACTTAATAAGTTCAAGAGTTTCTTAGCCTTTGTCTTCGGAACCTCTGTAATTAACTATAATATAGGCTCCCTCACTGCTAAGCTTTAAGTGCTATGGCTCTTCCTATTCCCTTTGCCGCACCTGTAATAAGTGCCACTTTTTATCTAATCTCATATAAGCTCCTCCAAAATACAGTATAATCAGTTTACTTAATTTAAGAACTTATGCTAAACCCTAATTCCTTTATAACATTGTTCATATCTTCAACAGTCTCTATAGAGTAAACCTTTGCTTTATCTATCTTTTTACAAAAACCGCTAAGCACCTTCCCGGACCGATCTCAATAAAAGTATCCACTCCTTCTTTTAACATATTTCTTATACTCTGCTCGAATCTTACAGAGCCGAATACCTGCTTTCTTAAAAGTTCTTTGATATCTTTATCATCATAGACAAACTCCGCTGTATAATTAGCCACATAAGGTATGGTCGGTTTTTTTATCTCTATATTCCTAAGATACTCATACAGCTTATCCCCTGCCGGTTTTAAAAGCCCCGAATGAAAAGGTCCGCTTACATTAAGCGGCAAGACTTTTTAGCACCCGCTTCTTTAAGTTTTTCACCTGCCTTTTCAACTGCTTCCAACTGTTCCGGAAATAACTATCTGCCCCGGGCAATTGTAATTGGCTATCCACACATTTTCTATATCTTTAAGGCAGTCTTCTATAACAGCCGCATCAAGGTTTAAGACTGCCGCCATTGTTCCTACTCCTAAGGGTACCGCTTCTTGCATAAGCTTGCCCCTATGCCTTGCCAAAACTATAGCGTCTTCTTCGGATATAGCCCCTGCAAGGTATAATGCCTCATATTCTCCAAGGCTCAGTCCTGCACACACATCAGCTTTTAGGGCAGTTTTTCTATAACTTTAACATGGCAATGCCTGTTGTTACCATAGCTGCCTGTGTATATTCCGTCATATCAAGCTTCTTGTTTTCAGTAAACACCAGTTCTTCCATATCAAGGTCTAAAAGCCTTGAAGCATTTTCATATACTTTCTTTGCCGCTTCATCATACTTTGCAAAGCTTTCACCCATACCACATTTTTGTGCTCCCTGTCCCGGGAATAAAAAGGCTGTCTTCATAAAAAATCCTCATTCTATATAATAGGAAACACTGATTAATATTTTTCACTTCAGTAATTTATTAATTCAGTGTTTCCTTCTTTACCAACTGTTCAAATTAATCAAATATCATTAAGAAAAACTTGCTTAATGTCTTTCCTGCCAAATCCTTAACTTCGGATATTATTTCTTCTATAATTTCTTTACAACTTTGCTCTTTACTTACAAGACCTGCTATCTGACCTGCCATAACGGTTCCGTCAGTTACATCACCTTCCTGCACAGCCTTTCTGAGCGCTCCCAGGGTAAGGTACTCAAGCTCTTCAAAACTCTTGCCTTCACCTTCAAGTCTTGCATACTCTTGTCATATTATTTCTAAGCAGCGTACCGGATGTCCGTGACTTCTTCCGGTAACTACGGTATCTATATCCTTTGCGGCTATTACCCTGTTTTTATACTCCTGATGTACAGTTGATTCATTAGCCACTAAAAATCTTGTACCCATCTGTATGCCCTCTGCACCAAGTATAAGTGCAGCAAGCATTCCTCTGCTGTCAGCTATACCTCCGGCAGCGATCACAGGTATATTCACTGCTGAACATACTTGTGGAAGTAAGGACATGGTAGTAGACTCTCCTATATGACCTCCCGCCTCACAACCTTCAACAACTACAGCCTGTGCTCCGACTCTTTCCATACGCCTTGCCTGTGCCACCGAAGCAACTACGGGTATAACCTTGATGCCTGCTTCATGCCACATGTTTATATACTTTTCAGGCGAGCCCGCACCTGTCGTTACGACCTTTACCCCTTCTTCAACCACTAACTGGGCTATATCACCTGCATGAGGAGATAGAAGCATGATATTAACACCAAAGGGCTTATCTGTCAGTTCCCTTGCCTTTCTTATCTCATCTCTTACAACTTCACTTGGGGCATTTGCCGCACCTATAAGTCCCAATCCTTTGGCATTGCTTACTGCCGCTGCAAGATTATGCTCCGCAACCCATGCCATGCCTCCTTGTATTATAGGATATTCAATTCCAAGTAACTCTGTGATTCTGGTATTCATACATACTCCTGACTATTTTTATTTTTATACCGATTATCTTATTTAAGTAACAGCCTAGCTGTTAAAAATAATTACAACTAAGCTGTTTATTAAAAATCTATCTCTATTAAACTTCTACGCCCTTATCCTGTAAGTAAGCTACAACAGCTCCTACAGTTGTTATTTTTTTCTAAATCTTCAGAAGGGATGCTTACTCCATACTCATCCTCAAAAAGCCATAACTAATTCAAATAAGTCCAATGAATCTGCTCCCCAAATCATCCTTAAATGTAGAATCTTCCTTTATGCTGCTCTCATCAATGTTTAATTGGTTAGCAATAATTGACTTAATCTTCTCTGACATACTAAATATCTCCTTTGTTTCTTTAAAATATAATAATAACATATGACATCATATAGCTTATTAGCAATTATGTAAAATATCTTTTTGTATAAAAACTTATTATCTTACTTTATGAATCTTGGGGAAATGTTTATTAAAGCATTTTCCCGGCTGAATTTTCACCGCTAAGCACCAACTTCCCTACAAATCTGAGTAATCTTCAAACAGCTTATAAGTAAAAATTTAATTTATTCAGTTTTTGCTTGGAATATACTTTTTAATTAATATCTTATAAGCAGCAAATGCATTTTAAGTCCGGTAAACCGGTATAATCTTCCAAAGACCTCTAAGTAAAAATTGGTTTATTCGGTACTTGCTTGGAATATACTTTTTAATTAATATCTCATAACCATCGAGCCCCAGGTAAGTCCGGCAACGAAGCTCTGAGATAACTATTATATCACCCTTTTTAAGACTTCCGTCTCTTATGATGTCATCCAGTAAGAGCGGTACGCTTGTTCTGAGGTGTTGCCCAACTTATCAAGGTTTTTGAGGAATTTATCAAGAGCTTCCTCAAGTTTTTTTGCTACCGAGTCAAGTATTCTTACATTGGCTTGGTGAAGTACATAAAACTTAACTTCTTCTTTTTTTACACCTGCGTCTTCAAGTGCATTTTTAATACTTTCAGGTACTGTCCTTACCGCAAACTTAAATACTTCCTGTCCGTTCATATACATATAAGGGTTTTCTCCAAGAGCATTGCAGCTTAAGCTGTCTCCCCTACTGCCGTCCGAACCTAAGTCCTCTCCCAAAATACCGTCTGCTGCTTCCATCAAATTCCAAAACCGCTGCCGCAGCTCCATCTCCGAAAAGTACACAGGTAGTTCTGTCTTCCCAATCTATATGCCTTGACAGCACATCTGCACCTATCAGCAAGGTCTTTTTGTATCTTTTACTTAACATCATGCTGTCTGCCGTATGAAGTGCATATATAAAACCTGAGCACGCCGCACTTATATCAAAACAAAGTGCCTTTGTATTTCCCAGTGCAGCTTGTACCTCACAGGCACATGAGGGAAAGTTCTTATCAGGTGTTGAGGTTGCACATATAATCAAATCTATGTCCTTTGCGTCAGTAGCGGACATCTTAAGCGCTTTTCTTTGCCGCCTCCGTTGCCAGCATACTAAGGCTCTTCATCTTCCTCACATACATACCTGTACTCTATACCTGTCCTTGATCTTATCCATTCATCAGAAGTGTCCACCATCTTGCTTAAGTCAAAATTAGATAATCTCTTACTTGGCAGTTTTGAACCCATTCCGGTTAGAACTATACCCATTATTCCTCCTAAAAAGTCGGCATTTATTTTTATGAACCTATCAACATAACTATATACCCAAACCGATACTTAAAAAATACTTTGATACTCAAACTATTTTATTTACCGGAGTTATAAATGTCAAGTGATTTTTATTTTTCTTCTATATCCGCCACGCTCCATATTCTTACATTCAGATCCCTTAGCTTGGATCCGCACTATGCACATACGCCACCGTTATAATTATCTACGGAAGCACCGCAATTAGGACAGGTATAGACACCCAAACTGTCTTTTTCATAATAGTCATCCAGCTTTTTGCATATACACGACTTCCGTAGTAAATCTGCTTTGCTTATACTCGCCTACATATTGCTTGTTGGGATTTTTATATTTGAGGGCGGTTTGACATGTTATGGAAATATTATTTGCATCTTTATTGTACCTTGATATTACACTCTTATGCACCACTATATCGGTAGAACCCTCTTCTGTAAGCTTCTCCCTCAGCTTATTTTCAAGATGTTCCCTTACTTCATGCCAGTTAAAATCCGGAAAATCTTTTGAAATTCTCGGAAGTAACAAGGATGTCATACCTGAGACGCTCTTTGGAGTCTCCGATTCGATTTTATCGGCATTCTTTGAAGCGGTATAAACTTCTTCAACTATATTGGAAAATCTACTGATTTTATTACTTAATCTGCGCACCGCTCTTTTGATTTTTACTACTATCCGATACAATATATAAAGCACTATCAATACTGCAACTGCCGCAACTGCCCATAATAACAACTTATTATCAGCAATACCTAAACTACTAAAGTCCATCTCTAACCTCTCAAAAGCTTATTATAAATTTCTCTTTTGGATACATTTCTATCCATGGCTACACTTTTCATAGCCGCTTTTCTATCAAGCCCCTTATCCTCATATATCTTCATATGCTCTTCAAGACTTAACTCATCCCACTTTTTCCTCTTCTTTTTTATACTTTCCTCATCTTTTGCATTTATAACTATTACATATTCGCCCTTTATAAGCTTTATTCCTTCTTCATAAAGTCTTATTGCTTCTTTTATAGTAGTATTAAAACCTCTTCATGCAGCTTGCTAAGCTCCCTTACTATACTTACTTTCCGGTCTTCTTCATAAATTCGGCTATATCCTTTAATGTTTTTATAAGCTTTGCTAGGTGCCTCGTAAAATACTACTGTGCGTTTTTCCTCAGCCAGATCTTCCAAAAACCCGCCTTCTTTCCTTTTTGTCAGAGGAAGGAAGCCTTCAAACACAAATCTTCTGCTGCTTAATCCGCTTATTGCAAGCGCACTTATAAAAGCACAGGCTCCGGGTACTACGCTTACACTTATTCCTTCCTCATGTGCCGCTGCCACCATGTCCTCACCCGGATCCGATATCGCAGGCATACCCGCATCGCTTACCAAGGCTATGCTGCTGCCGCCTTTTAATTTTTCTATAAGCTCTTTGGATCTTTTTATCTTGTTATGCTCATGATAACTGCTGAGAGGAGTATTAATATTATAATGATTGAGGAGTTTAACCGTATTTCTGGTATCCTCCGCCGCAATCAAGTCAACACCTTTCAAAGCACTTCCAATGCTCTGTAACTTATGTCCTTAAGATTTCTATGGGTGTAGCCACCAAATACAATGTAGAGGGGTAACAAGCCTCTGAGCCTGTTATATTATTTTTCCATATATTTTTATTATCTCCTCAGTATACTCAGCGTCATTTTTATATATTATAAGTGGCGGATCTCATGTCAAGCCATGGATTAGCCTGCTTGACTCCTTCTATCAGTACCATCTTAGCAGGTTTATCGGCAAAGGGGTGTATGCTCCTAAGCCTTTTTAATTCCAGTTTATACTCTCTCATTTTACACACGATTTCTGTAAGCCTGTGCGCCTTGTGTATCATATAGAATCTTCCATGGTATTTTAATATATTGGAAGCTGCCGACAGTATATCTTCCAAAGTACAGGCTATTTCATGCCTTGCTAAGCCTTAGACTGTCTTTGGGATTCGTTATTGCATGAAAACTTTTAATATAAGGCGGATTACTTACCACTACATCAACAGAAGACTTTTTAATAAAACTATCAGCTCTTTTTATATCATTACATATTATTTCTATTCTGTCCCTGCAAGTTATTATAAAGAACACTTCTTTTTGCCATATCAGCCATATCCGGCTGTACTTTCCACCGCTGTTATATGATTGGCAGTAGTTTTTGCACTAAGTAACAGCGGTATGATACCCGTACCTGTCCCTATATCTAAAACATTTTTCCCCGGCTTTACCTTAGTAAAATCACTAAGCAGTACCGCATCTATCCCAAAACAGAATTTACTCGGATCTTGTATTATCTTAAGCCCTTTAAGTTCCAAATCATCAAGTCTTTCTTCTTCCCTGATCTCTACTTGCATACTACGCCTTATTCTTTGCTTTTTTTGTAAATGTATTATTTTTGCAAACTCACACTGTCAGCCTCGTATTCGACGATTTCTTTATCTCCGCCTTCAGTTTGTACCATAACTTTTACCTTTTGTCTGAGTACACTTACACTGCTTACAACTCCTGACCTGCCCTCATCCGTATATACAAAGTCCCCTTCTTTAGGAAGATTCTTATTAAAGCTCCTCATAGGTGTCGGACTCATTTTTAAGACAGCACATAAGCCTGCCGCAAACTCCGCTTATCTTTTGAGGATTGAGAGAAAGGCTTTGATCCTTAGCCATTTTTATTGAGACAGGTACAAAATCCGTCAAATAACTATGACAGCAAAGTGCTCTTCCGCAAGAGCCTATACCGCCCACTATTTTAGTTTCATCCCATACTCCTACCTGCCTAAAGCTCTATACGTAGCTTAAAAATAGCTGCAAGATCCTTTACAAGCTCTCTAAAATCAATTCTTCCATCCGCAGTAAAAATAAAAAGTAACTTTGAATTATCGAAAGCACATTCGGCAGATATTAATTTCATATCCAAATTATATTCTATTATTTTTCTTTACAGATCCTATATGCCAGTCTTTCTTTTTCTCTGTTTTCATTCATCTGTTCCACATCCTGCTCGGTAGCAATCCTTTTTACTTCCTTAAGAGGACTTATTATTTCCTTATCTTCCATATCCTTGTTGCCCCAAAAACTACGATACCGCACTCTACAAGCCCCTGCAGTTTCAACTATAACCTTATCCCCCTGAGAAAGTACGAGACTCTCCGGGTGCAAAAATAATATATCTTTCCAACCTCTCTAAATCTAACACCTATTACAGTGGTCATAACTACTCCTTATCTAAACATTTACCTACTAAGCTACCGTACTGACCCGGTGCATCGTCTTTTAAACAAGCATAGTAAATAACTTGCCTTTTCTACTGATTACATACAGTACAAATCCTTGGCACAGCCACACTACGCCTACGTTTTTATGTGCACAGCAAAAATATTCATCATTTTGGGTATGCTTATTTTGCAAATAATACACTACTGCAAATATCAACAACTCAGTAAACTACTTTTAGTGTATCGTTGATATCCGGCTTTATTACTACTTTGTCAATAGATTGTAACATAAACATAATAAAAAATTGGAAACTTACTCTACTATTGTTTATATTAATTAAATATCAATGATACACTACATATGATTTGTGAACTATCCGCAGTCTAAAAGCCCTATGGGCTTCCCATAGCTCACTGACCTCAGCAACCTACTATCTCCATAGCGTTAATTCGAGGCGTCCCTGCCCTATCATTTTTCTTATACTACTTTTCTTAATCCTTCTGCCATATGTTATTTGAACTGTTTTGCACATTGCATAGCATTAACTTTATCACATACTTCGAGTTCACATTGCTTGAAAGCTCTTCTATTGTATGGTTTATACTCTCTATTATACTGTCCAAATCACTAAGACTGTACACACTTGTCAGTTTCCTGAGAGTTCTGTATTCTGATTTAAATACAAGATTTTCGGCATTTTTATTTACGGACAAAAGCAGTATATCCTTGTACCACATTAAACAAAAATCCATAAAATCTGTTTTTATTTTCTCTTGAATTTATAAGCTCCGCATAGTCATAAAGCTCTAAACTGTTACTGCTTGATATATTTGTGAGTATATTTATATTTTCCTCATAAATCTTTTGATTTTTCTTCCTTTGAAAAAGTCAAAGCCTTAGCTAAATTCCCCTTGAAAAATAAGCAAGGCTTTGTGAAAGCTTTGAATCAACACCTGCTTTTTATCAGTTTCTCTACTATAATTTTGATTACTTATTAAACTTACATGGAGTTTTATACATCTGCTTTTTACAGTCGCTAAGAATCTGTCAAGGCTTTGTGCTATCAATATAATAACCGCATATTCCGCCGAGCTCTTCCATAGTCTTAAGCAAGGCGTTTTGAGCCTGCACCGTCATAGTATCCGCCCTATCTATAATATAGACCTTGTACAAAAGAGCTGTAAGGCTTTATGCCTACAGTATCATTTACCTTTTCTCGATATCACTTACAGATATTGACTTTAGGCTTTGTGCTTCCACATATATAAGGTCAGGATGATTGTTCTTTAATATCCTCTTACAGGCATGACATTCATAACAGGCCTCCTCTCCTCCTTTTGACAGTGCAAAGACATTGCAAAAAGCATAAGCTATAGTCTTTGCATTTTTCCAAAAATTCATCCTGTATTATATAAGCGTGAGATACACTGCCTGTTGATTTGATTTTTCAGATAATTTATTATTCTTTTCCTGACACAGAGCCTCTGAATATCTATACATATACCTATCCTATAAATTAAGATCTTTACTATACTTTTCATGCACTTTGATAAATTCTTATTATAATATCTTTTTCTATCCCTGCCTTTTTAAGTTTTTCATCTGAAAAATCTTCTTCATCTGCCAAAAACCTTCTGCAAAGTTCCTTATAATCCGGGTTTTTCTTGATAAGCTTCAGCCGCATTGCCCTTATTAACCTAAGCCTCGGCTCAAGGTCTATATATATAGGAATAATATTTTCCTTTCCATAATACTCTCTAAGCTTAACATAGGCTTCCAAAGTTCCTATGCTTATAGAATCTTTATCAAATTCTATCTGCCCGTCATCTATTGTAGCATAGGTCCACTTGCATAACTGTATCATATACCCTTGACTCTATAAGTTTACCGGCTTTTTATACCCTTCTATATCGCTATCTGTGATAAAATTATAGTCTTTTCCATCTACCTCTCCACTTCTCATAGGTCTGGTGGTATAGGGGACTATTTCCTTTAAAATAAGTACAGCTTGATACAAGACCTTTATATATAGAATTTTTACCTGTGGCACTTTTTCCCATAACATAATATAATTTTTCCCATGTATAATCCTTAATTTAGGTTTGATTAAGTATACATCTTTATAATATGACTTAACCAAACTTTGATATCGTGTAACTTTAATTTTTATTATAGCATATACCTTTGATTTTTATACACATCTTATTATTTCAAAATACTTTTCTAAGTTCCATTAAGTATATAGGCAACTTTTATTATTTATTTTATATTCTTTTGATATTTTTAATATTATTTTATTTATATTGTATGTGATAGTTATTTAATTATCACATATCAAACAAATGTATATAATTGCTAATGACAAAACTGCTTTTATATGCTATATTCTGTATATAGTAATTAATATTGTTCTCACTAAAGAGCAATAAATTAAAAGGAGGTACTTACTATGAAGGGTTATGCTATGCTAAAAATCGGCGAATCAGGCTGGATAGAGAAAGAACGTCCGGTTTGCGGTCCGATGGATGCTATATGTAAACCGCTTGCATAGCTATTTGTACATCTGATGTACATACACTTTTGGGAAGGTGCTATAGGTGAGCGTCATAATATGATACTCGGTCATGAAGGCTGTGCTGAAGTTGTTGAGGTAGGTTCTTTGGTTAAAGACTTCAAACCCGGTGACAGAGTATTGGTTCCTGCTATAACTCCCGACTGGAACTCTCTTGAGGCACAAGCAGGCTATTCCATGCACTCAGGCGGTATGCTTGCAGGCTGGAAGTTCTCCAATTTTAAAGACGGTGTGTTCAGTGAATTTTTCCATGTAAATGATGCTGACGGTAACTTGGCACTTTTACCCGACAATATAAATACAGTTGACGCTTGTATGCTTTCAGACATGGTTCCTACAGGATTCCACGGTGTAGAGCTTGCCGATGTTCAATTCGGAGATACCGTACTTGTTATAGGTATAGGACCTGTAGGTCTTATGTCTGTTGCCGGAGCTAATCTTAGAGGTGCTTCAAGAATTATAGCTGTCGGTACAAGACCGAAATGTCAGGAAGCTGCAAGAAAATACGGTGCATCCGAGTTTGTAAGTTATAAGAACGGCCCTATTGACAAGCAGGTACTTGAAATGACCGGCGGCAAGGGTGTTGATAAGGTTATAATCGCAGGAGGCGGCGTAGAGACATTTGCAGAAGCTGTAAAATGCCTTAAACCGGGCGGTAAGATTGGCAATGTAAACTATCTCGGCTCAGGTGAAATGATCAATATCCCTCGTGTTGAATGGGGTGTAGGCATGGGACATAAGATGATCAACGGCGGTCTTATGCCGGGCGGAAGACTTCGTATGGAGAAGCTCGGAGCATTGGTTGCTTCAGGAAGACTTGACCTGTCTCCACTTTCAACTCATATTTATGAGGGCTGGGAGCATGTGGAAGAGGCACTCTTTATCATGAGAGATAAACCTGCTGACTTAATCAAGCCTGTGGTTAAAATAGAAGATTAAGATGAAAGTACTTCTCATATCCGGCTTTCTCGGTGCAGGTAAGACGACTTTTATAAAAGAGCTTATAAAGCATACCGATAAGCAAGTTGCCATACTGGAAAATGAAGTAGCCTCTTAATATAGATGCCGACAATCTACAAAACAAAGAGCTTAATATATGGGAATTAACAGAAGGTTGCATATGTTGCTCCACAGGAGGTGACTTTGCAACCTCTGTTCTTACTATAGCCAACAGTGTTGATCCTGAGTACTTGATAGTTGAGCCAAGCGGTGTAGCTATGCTCAGTAAAATAATTCAAAAATATCAAAGCAAATAGAGTACGAGCATATAAGTCTTTTAGCTCCTGTTGTTATACTGGATGCAGATAATTATAATTACTATATGTCGGACTATCCCGCTATAGCACAGGATCAGCTTAAAAATGCTCATTTTGTAATAATCTCAAAAATTAATTCCGGTAATCTATCCGAGCTTTCAAACATAGAAAGTTTTTATTAAAGATGTTAATGAAGAGCTATAACAGTAAAATATGATTGTAAAATGCCGACAATGCATTTTGGCATAAAAACTCATAATACCAGCTATGACAAAGTTTGATAGAAAGTAAGGAAGAACCTGAAAACTTGGATACCATGGCATTTACCGAAACTAATATTGACAATGTATATAAACTCTCTGTCTTGCCGAGAACATAGTAAGAGGTCAATATGGTGAAATAGTCAGGCGAAAGGGAGCATTTACATAGATGATTACAGGCTCTCATTCGATTTGGTATCTGGTAGGTACAGCATATTGATAACTTATAAGGACGCCTTGATGAAGAAATTTTATATAGTAATATAGACAGACAAAACAAACTGGTCTTTATCGGAAGAAATATTAATAAAAAGCTTAAAAAGAAGCCTTAAGCTATAAATCGAATTATAAAAAATAGGACTTAAAAAGGACTTAATCTCTTTTAGTCCTATTTTACTGTATATAGTATATATCAGGCTTTTGTGTTGTGAACTAATTTATAAAAACAGGACTTAAAAGGACTTAATAACTTTTAGTCCTATTTTTATGCTACATATATGCTATTATACTTGTATGTTAGTACAAGGAGGGTTCTATGTCACAGCCTAATATTGATGATATGTTGCCTATGTGGGTTTCTTATTCTATACCGGAGAAGCTAAAGGGCATTACCATATATGATGTAGATATGAAAAGGGGACATTTTACTAAAAGAGACGAAGTTGAGGTGGATAACTCTTCTTATCTGGCTCTGTCCCATAACAAAAGGGTACTTTATTCCATAGCTGACGAAGGCATTGTCTCTTTCCATATAGAACAGGACGGCTCTCTCAGCAGGCTCAACTGCGCCAAAATAAAGGGAATGAGGGGCTGTCATCTGTATATATCCAAGGAAGATAAGTATATCTTTGTCTCCGGCTATCATGATGCAAAGCTTACCATGCTTTCCCTAAAAGCTGACGGTGCTGTGGGAAGTATATTTGACGCTGTTTACCATAGAGGTATAGGCTCTGTGGTTGAAAGAAACTTCACTCCGCATATCAGCCATTCAACTCTAACGCCTGACGAGAAGTTTGTTTTGAGCTTGTGACCTGGGTATAGACCAAATAAAGATTTACTTGCTTGATAAAAAAGAAAGAAGGCTGGTACTTAACGACAGTATAAGATGCGAGCTTAATTCAGCACCTCTTAGCTGTACATTTTCCCCGGACGGGCACTTTTTATATGTGCTTTATGAGCAGAAAAATGCCATAGATGTATTCAGTTACTCTTATAACTGAAGGCTCAAAGCACCGATTTTGAAAAATACAAGCATTGCCTGCAACTATAACAACAATCCTTCTGCATATATAGCCGGCACCTGTATGTCCTTTTCACATGACTTTAACTACCTTTTTTCCGCTAATGCAGGTGACAATGCCGTATCGATGTTTCGCATAAACAAAGACAGCGGTCTTTTGGAAAATAAACTTTACCTGCCTATAAGCGGAGAATATCCTAAGGATATAGCGGTATTTCCCGATGATAGGCATATAGCCTCAATCAACCATGAAAGCGGTACTATTACCTTCTTTAAGGTTGATTATGAGAAAAATCTTATAGTTATGAGTGCAAATGAAGTTAAGGTAACAGCCTAATTGCTGTATAATTACGGAGGTGTAAATGGGTTCGATATATGGAGATATATTTAGAATAAGTACTTTTGGAGAGTCACATGGAAAAGCTATAGGTGTAATAATAGACGGCTGTCCGTCAGGTATAAGCCTGTCGGAAGAAGACATACAAGAATACCTCGACAGAAGAAAACCCGGTCAAAGCAAGTTCACAACACCCAGAAAAGAAGAGGATTTGTGCACAATAATGTCAGGAGTCTTTGAAGGTCGGACTACAGGCACAGCTATTATGGTTATGGTTGAGAATACCTCACAGATTTCAAAAGACTATGACAAATTGGCTGATGTATACAGACCCGGTCATGCAGACTATACTTATCAGGAAAAATACGGTATCAGGGATCACAGAGGCGGCGGCAGAAGTTCGGGAAGAGAGACTATAGCAAGGGTTATAGCCGGTGCTGTTGCAATAAAGGCGCTGAAAGAATTAGGGGTCAATATATCCGCATTTACACAAAGTATAGGACCTGTACATGTAAGACGTTTTGACCTTGAACAATGTGCACTTAACCCTCTTTATATGCCGGATTATGAGGCTGCACTGGTAGCTCAGGATTATGTAAGCAAGCTTATAGAAGAAAAGGACTCTGCCGGCGGTATTATATCCTGCATAGTAAGAGGACTTCCTGTCGGAATAGGAGAGCCTGTATTTGACAAACTTGATGCCGTACTTGCCAAGGCTATGTTAAGCATAGGAGCTGTCAAAGGAGTTGAGTTCAGTGCAGGCTTTGCAGTCGCTTCTATGAAAGGCAGCGAGTCCAATGATGCCTTCTTTGTGAAAGAAGATGAAAACGGCAAAAGAACGATTTCAAAACGAAGCAACAATGCCGGAGGTGTACTCGGAGGCATCTCAGACGGCTCAGGTCTTATGCCAGATGTGGCAATAAAGCCTACTTCTTCGATATCAAGTAAGCAATTTACCGTTAATAAAGAGCTTGAGGAAGTGGAACTTGAGGTCGGCGGAAGGCATGATCCGCTGATTGTTCCGAGCCGTGGTTGTTGTTGAGGCTATGGCTGCTATAAGTATATTTGATCTTATGTAGGAATATGAGTGCAAGGTTTGAGAATGTGAAGAAGGTGTACAGTTAGAGGGTCAAAGCTCTTGCCGCCGGGTCTGACACGCAGCACTCTGCAAAACTCGACAAACTTATGCAGACTGCAAAACTCGCTGCTCACGAAAACCATGTGAGCTGACTCTCGAACAGTCCTCGTCTGCTCAGTTTGTAACTTGTTTTTGCAAAAAGTGCTTAACGCTACATATACCCGGCGTGTATAGAGCTTTTTAGTGAGTTTGGTTTTGTAAGTTTGAGTATTTATATAAATTATTGTAAATTTCAAACTTTTGTCTATAAAATAAGTTAAATTATTCATATTGTGTGAATATCTAAATTTTTTATTGTACCTTTATCTATACCTCAAAAAAACTTTTTATTATTGCACTTTCTATTTTTCTTTTTATTTTTAAGATGTATAGTTATTAAAACAAGAAAGATAAAAGCATGTTATGACTATTCTCCATACCTCCTAATGTTATTGGATCATTTTGTGATCTATGTACTTCTTAGTTGAGATAATAATTGCATAAAATAGTATTTCAAATATATTTGCTAAAAATTGTATGTAATTAATCTTGCCCTAATAGGAACTTCATTTTTCTTAACTGTACTATAGTTTCTTTTAAATTCATCACTAAAAATTTCATATTATCATGAATTAAATACGTAATTACAAAGTAGCAAAATTGCTACAAGTATTGCGATTATCTGTGCTAAACAGCCAATTAATATAATTGTTATTCAAAAGAATGTAAACATAAGATATGATGTTTTCAAAACATATCTTATACAATAATCCTAAAATAAAAAGTACAAAAACTATAACTGATATATATGCCACTATTGAATCCCATGACCCAATTTGGTTTTTGAATTAATGGAAAACAATTTAAAACTTCTTTTCCTAATTAAAACATATAATAAAAATTAAATTAAGAGAGTACAAACGCAAATGGCGTATAAAGTATAAGAGATTTAACCTCTTCCCTTCTCTTATACTATGATTATTTCTATATTTAATAAAAAGAAAAATATGTAATGCAACTAATATTAAAATAAAAATATAATAGCTTATATTGCATGATATTTTCACTTAAACATATTGTGTATTGTTGGCATAGTAAGTATATATATTACATATAATGCAAATATCATACAAATACTTACATACTTATCCAATAAAAATATTTAATTTGGTATGTTCTTTTAGCTACAACCCACCTCGTACTTTTCTGAAATATACACTACCATTGCTAAATTATTATTAATCTGTTATATAATATTTATCTCCAAATCCTTTTTCTTCCAATTAAGTATTAAATCTCCTATAAAACTTATTCTCTGTATAAAACTTTGATAATCTACCATAACAATCAGTACCTCAAAATCATGAGTATACTACAAAAGTTCCTTGTTGTTTATGCTACATAGCAATCTCAACAACAAGGAACTTTTACTATTAAACCACATATAACCAAGCATCAAAAATATTTTATACCTAGCCCTCTCATACATAAGCGTATACTCTTTTTAATCTCTTGGAAATCGCCTCACTCATATCCTCTTTCGCACGCATAGTCAGTTCCCCCTATAGTAGAAGGGATTGTTCATCCTTGCCTTAGTTCCAAGCCCCAGAGGGTCCTGTACCTGTATAGTAAGCATAGCCGAAGATTGCATAAGCACGGCTATCACATCCCAACTGATATCCTGCTCATCTTTTATACGCATATACTTCTTTGCAAATTCGATATCCTCTTTTGCCGCAGTTTCAAACCAACCTTTTATAATTAGTGCGTATCATGACTTCGGTATGTACACTCACACTGTTATGTAATATTGGTGAGGAAGATCTCTTTTTGAATTAGGATCTCTGCTGTCAAAGCCCATCTCTATTACCTTCATTCCCGGAAATCCGCTGTCTTTGAGTAGTTTCTTTACAGAATCGGTTAAGAAACCAAGATCCTCAACTATGATCCTAGGTTTTCCTATAAGCTCATTTTACCTTATTAAAAAAGCTTCATCGGTCCCAGCTTCACACTCCCTTAATAGCATCTTTTTGAGCCGTGAGAATAGCGTAATAAGAGTCAGAAACCTCTGAAATGGTCTATTCTAAGCATCATATATATCTTGCACAGGTATGAAATCTTTTTAAGCCGAGTATGAAAAACCGTCTTTTCCATATATTCCCAATCAAATAAAGGATTGCCCCAAAGTTGACCGACCTTTGAAAAACCGTCAGGCGGACAACCCGATACTTCTTTGAGCATTCTTTCGTCATCCAGCTGGAACTGCTTGGGATCGGACCATACATCTACACTGTCTAATGATGCATATGTAGCAGATCTCCTATAATTGATATGCCCATGGCATTGGCGTAAGACTTTAATTGCTCCCATTGCTTAAAAAACAGGTATTGAATTATCTTCCAGAACTCAAGTTCGCCTTTATGTTCCGCCTTAAAAGTGTCGATTTCATTTGCATATGCATATCTATAAGCTTCTTCCCACTCACCAGCTCTTTTTCCTGATGGTAATCTTTTAAGACTCATAAACAAGGCATAGAATTGATCAATCTTTATTAGCCGCAAAAATGCATTATAAGAGGCATCCTTGGTATTAAAATTGGCTGCCGCCTTTTTAAGCACGGGATATCTTAATCTATACAGGGCTCCGTAATTAACGGCATCCTCTCCTGTCTCATAATCTATATCAACATAATCGCAAGTCTCTAAAAAGTCCCATCTTGCAAAAGTATATCAAATCAATAAAATAAGGATTGCCTGCAAAGGTGGGAGTAACTTTGATATAGCGAATCTCATAACTTGTAGGACAGATAGGGAAGAATCTGCCATTATGATTGCAGGCTCTCATGTAAAAAGTCTACAAACTTATGAGGCACTTGCACCTATAGTTCCTATACCTTGTTTACCGGGTAATGAAGATATATGCATTAAAATTCCGTTTTTTCTCAAGTCTAATCCCTTTCTCAGAATACAGCTTTTTCGTATTCTGCCATGCTCTCTCCTTTATAAACTTATAAGAGCTTTCATATCTGCTGGCTTTTTCCCTCAAAAAGCTCTTCCAATAATTCAGCTTAACCTTGCTATATCATTATCCGGCTGCTTTATAGTACTCAACCTTGATTAAGATATCTTCCAAGTTCTATACTCGTCAAAACCTATAACAGATATATCTTCAGTGCAGACATTTTACTTTCTACAGTGCTTATTGCCCCTACAGCTATAACATCAGCTACTGCAAAAACAGCATCAACTTTAAGATTCTTTTTGTCAGCTCCTTCATTGCCTATATCCGCCATCTATACTGAAACCGGTAACCTGATACAGCTTTTCTTTTCATCAAAGCTTATGTTATTCTTTTCAAAGGCATCTCCTCTAAAAAGTCTTGACTTTGAAGGGATCGCTGTGTTCATAGTCACCCCCAAGCACAGCTATATCTTTTATGCCCCAGCTATAAGTTCACATGCACAGCCTTTTATGCTCACCCTGTCACATTAATACACACACTTGCAAGTTGTTCAAACTTAAGTTCCTTTAGCAAGAATTTGTAGCAACACTTGAGGCAATCCAGATATTTAAAACTTTTTGGAAATTTCTATATGACTGCCCAGGAATATAAATCCCTTAGGTTGCTTGTCTTTTAAAAATCTGTAAGGCTGTATCCACCTCATTATCTTTTTCATCTATATAATAAATCAGACAGGAGCTATTCTATTTTTGAAATTATATCCTGTAAACTTTCAAGTATTGAAGAAAACAGCATATTTCCACTGCCTTTAATAATTACGGCTATAGAGCTAAGCCCCTGCTAAGTTGTTTGGCATTGCTGTTGACCACAAAATGATTTTTCAACAACTGCCATAATAGCATTATATGCTTTTTCTGAGATACATTAGGGCTGTTATTCAGTACTCTTGAGACTGTACCAATAGAATACCCTGATTCTCTTGATATATCTTTTTATAGTCATATAAAACTTTCAAGCCTACTTTTTACAGCTCCTGCGGCTGCTCCTTTATAATATACTGACAGGATAAGTAGAAAACTATAACCGATTATAACCGCCATAACCAAGGCTGCTCATTATGGCTCCCATATCTACTCTTCCGTAACTTCCTCTCATATACTGTATAGCCATTGATATAGTTTTATACTTTTTAACATCAAGTACCAGATAAGGAAGTAAGAAGTCGTTCCATATCCACATGGTTTCAAGTATTCCTACCGATATATAGGTAGGTTTCATAATAGGCAATACCACTAAAAAGAAAGTTTGCAAAGGGTACAGCCGTCTATCATAGCCGCCTCTTCTATCTCACCGGTATGGACTTGACAAAACGCAAGAACATAAATGCCACAGTCCCGCACCGAGCCGAGATACACCACTATAAGCCCTAAAAGGACTGTCAAGTCTCACATGGTTAGCAATCAATGACAAAGTAAACATTACCATTTGGAAAGGTACTACCATAGAAAATACGCACAGAAAATACATCACCTTACTGAATTTTGACTTACTCTGGTAATATACCAGGCACACATAGAGGTGCATCTACAGTATAACCACCAACTGAAGCCACCGTAAGTCACAATACCGTCCAACCCACAGCCTATAATAAATTCATACTTATTAATAGCCTCCATAAAGTACTCGCTGTGGGTTTTCTTCATTAGGCATACTGAAAGGCTGGTCATTAATATAAACTTTCTTCTTAAATGCGTTAATAGTATTGCAACTCATCGATACATACAATAAACAAATAATAGATCCGTGCACGCACACTTATTATATATATGCTTTTCATTGCTGTTATACCTCCCTAGCTTTTGTTACCTGTAACTGTCATAATTCCCTATAATTACCCACTATAATAAAGAAAATAACCGCCTTAGCCTGTCCTACGCCTTCCCAACCGGTTCTTCCGTAGAAAGTATTAAATATATTAAGCGCAAGCATTTCCGACATTTTTGAAGGTTCACCTGCGGTAAGTGAGAGGTTTTGGTCAAAAAGTTTGAATCCGTTTGTAACTGAAAGGAAGGTACATATAGTTATAGAAGGCATCATCATAGGTATGGTTATACTGAAAAGTCTGCGTATAGATGAGGCTCCGTCTATCTGCGCCGCTTCCATCACGTCTTCCGGGATAGATTGTAGACCTGCTATATATATAATCATCATATAACCGATTTGCTGCCAGCTTACCAGTATAATAAGACCCCAAAAGCCATACCACTCACTTGCAGTTATTGCCTGATTATACATAGCCAATATACCGTTAAAAATAAGCTGCCATATATAACCGAGTACTATACCGCCTATAAGATTGGGCATAAAGAAAAAGGTACGGAATATATTGGTTCCCATAAGCTTTTTGGTAAGTGCCAAAGCTATGGCAGCAAAAGCACAGATATTTATAACAATTATTGAAACTATCGTAAAAAAGTGTGGTGTATATAAAGGCGTGTTGAAATATAGTATCTTTTAACGCATCAATATAATTGATATACCTATGAATTTAGCATCCGTAACTGTATTAAACTTACAAAATGATAAGTACATCTCCAGTATAAACGGTGCTATAAACCCTATCGTAAATGCCAGTAGGCAAAGCAAAGACGGGCAGATGTTGTCTAATTGCTTTTTCCATAAAAAACCTCCTATTATCCTTGATAATGCATCTATGTTAATAAAAATATGCAAATATAATGACTTGCAGCTTAGTCGCTATCTGTAAACAATTGTGTGAACTACCCATAGTCTAAAAGCCTATGGGCTTCCTGCTTCGCTGACCTCGCAACCCTACTATCTCCACAGGCGTTAATTCGAGCAGTCCCACTGATTGTTTTTCTTATACTACCTTAATCCACCGTTACAAAAGCTGGGTGATTGCGGTAACATTACCTCCTACTCACAGCAGTGTTACAAAAGATTGAAATGCAGAGTGTTTATGCCTGATTGCTTCTTACTATTCTATATTACTGCAATCTAAAACGGAAACTTCTGCGTACAGTGATATTTCTCGTTAAAGCACTCATAACCGGAAACTATCAACACTCTCGGATTTCTGAAGCTCTACTATAAAGAAAATATAAGTATAAAGTCCTTTTATTAAGTTTTTATTCTTTATCTTTATCAGCTGCCGCTTCTGCAGCCCAGCCCTCAACAAAGGCTTTCTTTACCTCTGCCCAAGTATCATCACTTTGATTTGCCGCATAGGCTGTGAGTGCTGAACCTCACACCATCCTTCCACTGCTCGGAAGGCATAGTGGTAAATGTCCATGTTACAGCTGTCTTACCGTCTGTCACACTACTTATTGGCTATGTTTACAAGCGGGTTGGCTGACTCAAGATTAGACTTGAAAGGTGTTACAAATCCCATACCGTCACCACCTGAAGGCATAGCACCCTCTGTACCGCACATAGCCTTAACCGCTACTTCTGAGGTTGCACACCACTTCATAAAGTCTAAAGTAGCTTTAATATCCGCCTCTGAAGCCTTTGCATTTACACACCAATACCCTCTCCGTACCTGTACATAAACCTTGTTTTTCTTCTCCGTCCACACCTATGTATATAGGAAGCATTCCCAGATTATCATCTCGAGATCTCTATATCACTGTAAGCTCCAGGTACCGTTTTGATAAAATACCGCCTTATTTGTTACAAACTCTGCAATCGCATCATCTCCGGTCTTTGTAGAAAGAAGAGCCGGATCTGTGGTTGAGTTATTGATATAAAGATCCCAAATATCACGATAATAATCAAGATATGTTCCCTTTATTGCACTTCAGTCGAATCAATATGGTCAGCCTTATATTCATAATAGATAGGTAAGTTTGCCAAGTGAGTCTTAAATCTCCAGTCAGATGATCCGTCCATGCCTGCTGAAGTGAAGCACTGAATCCAAAGCTCAGACTTTCTTGCCGTAATATCCTCAGCAACCTCTTTAAGCTGTGCAAAGCTCTTAATATCCTCTGCCTTATGACCTGACTTTTCTAAAAGCTCTTTATTGTAAATGATTCCGTAAGATTCTATAACATACTACACTGCGGTCTTATCACCGTCCATAAGTGCAAAATCCACTGCTTGAAAGCCTCATTTACAATGTCCGAACCTGTTAAATCATAGCAATATTCTTTCCATCTTTTTAAGTCCTATCGGACGCGTTTACCTGGAACAAAAGTAGGTGCCTTCGTCTTAGCCATTTCTGACTTAAGTGTCAGGCTCATATTGATTTGCAGCCGCCGTGAAAAACTTTACCTGTACACCTGTCTCCTGTGTATAAAAGTTGCAAAGCTCCTGCCACTGTCACTCCTGCTCGGGTTTAAAATTGAATAATATACTACGCGCTCCTGAAGCTGCAGCCTCCCTGCCTTCGCCATGAACCCGTGTTGCTTGATGAGCCCTGTGCAGCACTGAAGCAACATTGCACTTCGCAAGTGCCAATGATAGAAATAACTAGATCTATTTCGAAAACCCTCCTGATATAATATACTTTCCTTGATTTATATCAGCTTTAATGCTCTAGTAATTTGTATCTTGTATACAGTATGTACATAAATTGGAAACGCTTTACAGCACTGTATTATCGTTATAATACTCCTTTATTTAAAGAAAATCAAGAGTATTGACTATAAAAATAGAACAATATTTCTGTCTAACAGTTCTGGTGAGCAGATATATATATGCATAATATGACAAATAAAATCCTTCTTTAAGTAAAATATTATACATATATACTATTTTTCCAATTTGGCTGCTAATCTTAGTAAATTTATCTTTGACTAATCGCCTCCTCTTATTTTTCTAAGGTCAATAATGGCTTTAGTCGGGGAGTTAGCAGCATAACAATTAGTACAGTTGGTGAGTATAGTTGATTTGGTTTATGAGAAACTCCGTATAATTCAATCATACTCGCAACCCATTTTCAAAGCTTTCGACGAAATTCACACAGACTGCGGAACTCAGTGTGCTCGCGACTCCGTGGCGAGCTGCACTGAGGACATCCTCGTCACTGTAGAATTTGTCACCTCTTTATCAAAGGGTTAACCGCTAAAAAGATTGAATTATATGGGAGTTTTTCTTTCTACCCGCCACTGTTACAAAGATTAGTGCTGTATAAAGATAGCTGTATACTTGTCCATGTTGCTAAGGGGAAGAGTAGGGGAATGTAGAAGCGACTTTTACTGTCTGGAATTTATAAAAGATGTATATAACTGATGGTTTTATGCAGCCTAATAGTATCCAGGGCAAGGGAGAGCGGTGTGGGTACACTTTTACTCTAACGCACATCCCTCATATGAACGAGCTGTAAGATTTGAATAAAGTTCGCTGCCACACCTCCCCTCTCCCTTCCTCTTAGCTAACATAAACAATAGCTATTCTACATACCACACCCTTATACAGCTATTCTTGTGGGTTGGTGATTGCAAAACACCCTATATTCAATCTTTTTAGCGGTTAGTCACTGTTTGATAAAGTGAGTTACAAACTTTACAGACGAGGACTGTTCGAGTGCAGCTCACACTAGTGGCGAGCACACGAGTTCCGCAGTCTGTACTAAGTTTGTCGAAACTTTGATGACAGTACTGCGAGTATGATTTGATCAGGGAGTAAATTATTGCTAGCCCAATTGTTTTCTGCCTAACTCCTACAAATCAGCCATGTCAACTTGATCATGACTAGGCACTTTTGCTTTTGTTATCATTAATGATTAATAAACTGTTAATAAAGTATTATTCACTTTATCATAGGAGGATAAGATACAAGATTATAGGCGAAGGTATTAGACTGATGATGTACTTTTGCAACCCGCATGATTCAGAGGTGGTTTCGCTCTCAAGTGAGACTCTGTCCACATATTTAACTAAAACATCCGCTTCAAAATATTCCGCTGAGAGTGCAGTGTATGGACACTGTAACAGAGCATAGAATGGCTGTGCTATGGCAAGACAGGGCGGTATAGGCATTATATATACAAAATATGAGCATAGAAGCCTCAAAGCGGAAGAAGTAGACAAAGTAAAAGCGTTCTGAAAACGGAGTTATCTCTGGATCCTTTTCATTATCACCCACACACACTTTTAAAAGATGCCAATGAACCTATGGCAAAATACAGAATCTCAGGCGTTCCCATAACTGTTAATAATAAATTGGTCGGAATCATCACCAATAGAGATATGGAAATGTGAAGAAGACTATAGTAAGAAAATAGAAGACTGCATGACCAGGACAACTTGGTTACAGCACTTGAAGGCACTACTTTGGAAGAGGCTAAATCCATACTTGCCAAAGCCAAGGTTGAGAAGCTTCCTATAGTAAATAAAAGCGGAGAGCTTAAAGGTCTTATAACTATTAAAGATATTGAAAAGCAAATAAAATACCCTAATTCCGCAAAAGATGAACAGGGTAGGTTACTTTGCGGTGCGGCTCTCGGAATTACCGCAAATGTTATTGAAAGATGTAAGGCTTTAGTTGCAAAAAAGGTTGATGTTGTAGTTCTTGATTCTGCACACGGTCATTCCGCCAATGTAATTAATTGCGTAAAGCTGATCAAAAAGGAATTCCCGGATCTTCCGGTAATTGCCGGAAATGTAGCTACTGCGGAGGGAACAAAAGCATTGATAGATGCCGGAGCGGACTGTGTAAAGGTAGGTATAGGTCCCGGTTCTATATGCACAACCAGAGTTATTGCAGGTATAGGTGTACCTCAAATATCGGCAGTTATGGAGTGTTTCTCCGTTGCCAAAGAATACGGCATCCCTATAATCGCTGACGGCGGCATCAAATACTCAGGAGATGTTACCAAAGCATTGGCTGCCGGCGGAAATATTTGTATGATGGGTTCGCTGCCGGCTGTGATGAATCACCCGGAGACTTTGAGTTATTCAAGGTCGTAAGTATAAGGTATACAGGGGTATGGGCTCACTTGCTGCAATGGAAAGCGGAAGCAAGGACAGATACTTTTCAAGCCGATGCAAAAACTCGTTCCCGAGGGAGTTTAGAGGAAGAGTTGCCTATAAGGGCATGGTAGAAGATACCATCTATCAATTACTTGGAGGACTCCGCTCAGGTATGGGATACTGCGGAGCGAAAGACATACCGACATTGCAGGAAACTGCCGGATTCGTAAAAATAAGTGCCGCTTCCCTTAGAGAAAGCCATCCTCATGATATACACATAGCCAAGGAAGCGCCTAACTACTCCTGATGACAATAAAGAGTACTAGAAAAGTTGAATTTTAATATTAAGAAATGAGCATAAGATATGTATTGGCTGCTTGGCCTATGCCTGATATTTGCCATAGCTACCTTTTTAAATAAAAACAAAAACTTCGAGCCTATATCAGATACAAGCTTTGCACTTGATACCTTCGTATACTATATATATGATTCAAAAGATAAGCAAATACTCGACTCTGCACTTGAGCTTTGTAATTACTACGAAGATATATTTTCGGCACATAGAGAAAGCAGTGAACTTTATAAGCTTAACCACAGAACTTCGGACAGTGTGGAAATAAGTGATGACTTGGCGGATTTAATAAAAAGGCTTATATTACAGCAGACTCAGAACGGAAGTTTTGACATAAGCATAGAGCCGGTCAAGAGAGCTTTGGGATTTTAAATCGAGCATCCTTCACTTCCTGATGAAAGTGCTTTGGCAGCCGCAGTTAAGGCGGTTGATTATACAGCTATCAGCTTATCAGGAAATACTATTACTTTTAGCAATCCCAATACAAGAATAGACCTTGGAGCTATAGCTAAGGGCTATATAGCTGATAAGATAAAGGACTATCTTATATCCAAAGGAGTAAAAAGTGCTATTATTAACTTAGGGGGCAATGTCCTTTGCGTGGGTAAGAAACCTAACGGAGAAGACTTTAACGTAGGGCTTCAAATGCCATTTGCCAAGAGAGAGGAAACTATCGGTGTTGTAAGCGGAAGTGACCTTTCCGTAGTTACCTCTGGAGTTTATGAAAGGTTTTATAGAGAGTCGACGGTAAAGAATATCACCACATACTTAACCCAAAAACCGGCTATCCTTATGAAAACGGACTTTTGGGAGTCAGCATAGTTTCAAAATACTCTGTAGACGGAGACGCACTAAGTACAAGCTGCTTTGCACTCGGACTTGATAAGGGCATAGAGACTTTTTAGACGGCATGGGGGAGTATGCGGGTATTTTATATTGGATGACCTTAGTGTAATACCTTCCTCAAATGCACCGGTATTGGAATAAACTAGTTATAAAAAAGACCAACCCTAGTCTCTCTTGGGTCTCTATAAAACAAACTTATCATCATATAAACTCACTTATTTTTATACTTCAATATACCGTCTCAACAAGCTAATAGTTAGCACCTACTAAAACTTAATACACAGTATAAGAACCGCTGCATTATTTAAATTACTAAAAACTTCCCATACCTAAAATTGAATCAGTACATTGAGACTCGACATTTCAGCTAATAAAACCATTATTTTGTTAGCTGAGTATTGAATTTTAATACTATTGACCAAAGTTTGAGTTATATATTAAAAGCATTACAGTTTCTTAACTATTTATACTCTCTGCATTATGGTGGCAACCCCTATGTCCGACCTCGATCTCCCTTAGTTTTGGACATTCTTTTCACAGATCTTGGTTTTATATATGCATCTTGGAGCAGCGACATGCATTTGAGTTGGCAAACTACTTGTGATACCTCTCTGAAATTTTTAACCTTTTCATTTATATTCTTTTTAACGGATCAGGCTTGGGAGACTGAAAGCACACTTTAGTATAAGGGTGTGAGAGCTTTTGAACAAGCTCTTACTGTTTAATCTCAACCAAGAGCCAAGATACATAACTCCCTATTCTGTTACTTATATACCTTACCATAGAAAAGATCATGGGCTGTAAAAGGTAGGTAAGCGGTTCTTTTCTGAAGTCCTGAAGCAGATTTACCACCTGTGCCTGAATTGACATCAAGTGCTGCTATAGGCTCATCACACATGATAAATTCAGGATTTACCAGTAAAGGCTCTGGACCCTATCCTCTGTCTTTTGCCCTCCTGAAAACTCATGAGGGAATTTTTATCAAATCATCCTCACTCATACCGACTTTATTAAGTATAAAGCTGATCCTTTTCATACATATCACTTTTTGATCTTGAGATTCTTGACGGCTCACTAAATCTCTTACATTCAAGGATTTAGAGAAAGAATAAGGATCCTGAAATATTATTTGCATACTGTTTTGCATTGATTTAATTCTGAACTTTCCTGTCAGTGATATCTTCTCACTTATAATATATCTTGCCGGCATTAGGCTCATACATCCTTATGAGGTTTTTCCCAGTGTGTGACTTACCGCGCCGGACTCTCCTACCAAAACCGAAGTGTCTCACCCTTTATATATCTCAAGATCAATATCATCCACCGCTCTGATATACTTCTTTTTCCTCCTAAAAAGGAGCTGACCGAAAATATTCTTCAAACCTTTGCAGATATCAATACATTATTTTCCATATTTTTGCCTCCTGAAAGCATAGGGTGGTGTCAAAAACTACCTTTTATTATTCTAAAATCCTTTCCGAGAACCTTGATTTTTGGATCAAATATCTTCTTTATAATAAGCTATTTACTTTCCTTAAACTCTAATTTAATACCGATATTCCTATAAAGTCATCACTTTTTCATCAGTAAAATCCTCCACTCCAATATACAAAATACCATCATCATCATATCTTGTTTAATATTATTTCTACGCTATAACAATCTAAAATGAGATCTCCCGTTCTTCTCAAAGGATTCTGTTTCGTATTTGCTTTTTCTTTCGTATCAACATTGAGTGCTGATTGAATATATACCCTATTCATACCTCTATTTATAACAAAATCAACTCCAAATTCTATAGTATATTCTCATCCTTATAGTTATATTCTACAACACCAACATCTACATTTAATCCTCTCATTCTCAACTCATTATATATTACATTTTCCATAATATGAGACTGCTCATTCTGTCTGAAATTTAATCTTGCATTTCTAAGACCAATATCTGAAAAATAGTATTTGTATGGGGATGAAATATATTTTCTTCTTTCATCATATCTTCTAGCTTTTTCAATTAAAAAGCATCTATAAAAGTAATCAAATGATTACTTACTGTAAACTGGGATATCTTTATGTCCTGACATAAAGTATTAGCCAGCTTTTTGTCGGATTAGATAAAGAACCGATGGATGAAGATATAATATCTAATAAATCTCCATTATGGATCTACTTTTAAGTTTTGTGCAGCTCTACCACATCTTTAATATGGGTACTTGTAAAAATATTCTTCAAATACTGCTCTCATGGCGCTACAGCTGCACAGACATCGGCATTCCACCATATAGACGAGTACTCATCAAAAGCCCTTTCCCTTATCTCCTTCATAACATGAATAAAATTCTGAAAATGAAAACGGGTATACTTTTATTTCATCACCGATCTCTAAACTGTGTCAATACGTCTGAAGAAAAGCGTTCTGGAATTACTGCCTGTAATATAAACATCTACATTTGATTTTCATAAGCCCCACTACTAAATCTACAAAGGGTTATCTTCGAGCAGCTTCCTTCCAAATATGGATTAGGAATTTTCTTCTACAAATTGAATTTTCATCAATGAAATATAATACTTAAGTCCTTTTATTTTTGAATTTTTATCTCTTAAAAATTATCCAACTCTATTGGATTCCTGTATTTTATATTCTGCAAACTATCAAGTGCAATCATTATTATCTGATTTTCACTTACTCCATCGGAAAGTAAATGCTTTTTATATAACTCAAATAAAAGATATGATTTACCACATCTCCCTAATACCTAATAATCTTTTACTCTTCCATTGTTCTATCTATGAGTTGATTTTAAATATATCTTGGTCTTTGTACTTCCGCGACACACCTTTATTTAGTAATATATTGTAAATACGTATTTTTATTAAATTTATTTTATACTATTCTAGCATTTTGAATCTAAGTTTTCAGAAATACTTTTCTCAAAATAAATGCGTATTTTACTACTTTTATTAAACTTATATTTTAGTTTATAATTTTAAAGCTTTTATAAACTAAACTCCTACATGAGTACAATTATAGCTATTACTAATGCCCCCTTTTTATCTACGGAAGATGAATTTTATTCACCTTCCGTTTTACTACTATTTATCTTACAAATAGGGGTTGTTATAATTATCATCTATCATAGAATCTATATTTCTTTTCTCTTTTTCCCCAAAATTTAAGTACCGTATCAAATAATCATTCACACAATACCATCTATTTGCTCTCAGCATATTGCTCGTCTGTAATAATAATAAAACCATATGGT
>BNJS01000575.1_pt1 | contig 98246 bp, 120 predicted proteins | sample 8540461 | NCBI WGS metagenome assembly BNJS01 (sample SAMD00202454, study PRJDB9452) | human saliva metagenome | isolation source: human saliva | place: Japan | reverse complement strand
TACAAGGCAACAGTCGAGAAGTGATCCGATTACTCTACCTGCAGCTGGAGTGGGCAGGAAGCAGGTAGCAACTGTCCTGGCCCAGGAAATCTTAGAGAAATTTTCATCGGATAATCTTGAAGAATTAAAGAAGCTGTTACTAAACACTGAGACCATACAAAGAACTATTAAGGAGTACCTATATGAAACCATATATAGCAAGATTAAGATTGACGGTGATTCTGAGGAAATTTCTAGTCATTTCCATCTGCAGAATGAAGAAAAATAGAGAAGATATTTATGAATCTTATATATCATTAAAGAATGCATAGAATCTAGAAATGATTGGAAGCAACTTAATTGCCAGAAAAATACGCTGAAACTAAAACAGAATGTTAAATATGAGAAAACTATACAATATTTATTATAGTAAACGAACTAAGCCGGGTATTCTCAAGAAATTACCAGAAACAAGGCTGTCATACAAGCAAAGATGCTTATTAAAGCAGATGATGAGGCAAGAAAGTATTTACGGAATATGTAAGGTTTCCAAGAAGAATTAAAACTAGTACAACAGGATAAATGCCAGATTCTTCTTTCCAGGAAAATGGAAAATTTTAGGCAAATCCAAGAGAATTTTCCTTATAGAATTCTTTAATAAGCAACAACAATTAAGACTACCTTTCTGATTGAAAAATTGTTTTTGAGCCGAAATAAATTACTAAAATAAAAAGATCACTATAAAGTCAGGAATTTTTAAGGAAATTTGACTTTTTGTGATAAATACCCAAGGCACTGCAAGTATGAGGTCCCGTATGAAATTAAAATAAATATTAAAGCACTGCATGGCAGTGTAGCCAAGAGTCTGTGAGATAAACTCATAGTCATCGACTCCATTATCTTGGAAGTTTAGTAGAAGGAGAGACCAAGGTTTATGAGTATATCCTACGTGGTGAGGGATGTGCCTCTACCATACAGGTCTTCAGATTTAGGTGGCAGATTTGAGGAGAAAGATGGGGTGATTAAGGATTCAGGGGGAAGTGGGATGAAGGCTTAAAGCTCCCAAAAACCTCTTGATATAGGGAATTCTGGAACATCTATTCTGACTCAAAGAAGCCAATAGCCTTTGGAAGTGAGATGTTTGGAGATGATAGTCTTCAAAACGCCCTATGGATCGTGTGTGACCTCCCTTAACTAAAAATGAGCCAGATTCCAGGGCAGATAGAAAGAGATCTACCTCCAATTAAAAGGAAGTAAAAATTAACTTATTGATTATGACTGCCGATTGCCCTGGTCAGCCGCTGGTTGGGCTTTGATTTTGCTTTGCAGGCAAAGGTCAACCTGTCATTGTTGAAAAAGAATGCACCCAACTATACAGAAGATATGCTTTATCAGTTTGAGGGCGTATATATGTGGAAGGTATGAAGATTACCATTCAAGGTCCCTTAAAACTAATGGGACAAAGGTTGGGAAAGTTGGTGAGATATTTGTGCTGCTTTTGGTTGGTCTCAGGTTTGACGGTTCCAAATGCCTTTGTAAACTGAATGTTGGGATTAATGAACCCGTACAGGGACTTGATGATCTGTCTTATGGGTGAAAACTTGAGCTGACAGGATATTGAATCCCATCAAATCGGGCCGCAATCGCCAATGCCTGATTTGTGCGATAGAATGTGCCTCGAATTTCACGCTTGATTGATGAATTACCAATTATTGTCCTTCTTGCACCCAAGCAGAGGGAGTAATGGTAATCAAGGGATGCCAAGAAACTGAGGATTCAGGTGGTAGCAGATGTACCTACACATATGATCTGAGACATCTTTAAATAGCATGGGATGCCACAGGGAAAATCTAGTCTCATGGCCACCAGACCACCAGATCAAAGACAAATGTCTCCTGTTAGTGAGGGATGGTCGGTTGAGCTTCTGGAACGAGCTGAAGGATTAACACTAGTCCAAGCTTCTTTGATGATTTGGAGGAGGTTGATCAATGGCCAAGTTCCATTAGGTTTTGCGGGTAGGAAAACCATCATGTTTCAAACCTAAATTATCTAGAGGTGATGCATAAATGAGCAAAGATTGAGACGCCACCTACTGCAAGGTGAAGAGGCGTTTCTGCCAAGGGAACTCAGAATTTTTAGGCTGGAGCCAACAATTGGACCAAGTCATTTTACAGGTGGAGGAGAAGATATCTCCTCAATCGTGATCTTGCTGCTAAAATTTGATAATATTTCCATCTAAAGTTAGACTAAATGAATTTCAGCTGATAAAGAAAATCTATGTCCCCTATTTCTTTAAACAAACAAACTGCAAGGATTTTCTGCCAAGTCTGGTATATAAGGAACAATTAGTGAAGAATGAAGCCTGAGAGTTCTAGAGGAATTAAGATGAAATTGGGTCGCACGAATCCTAAAGGATTCTTTTCCTACCATGGCTTAAGAATGCTTTCCAGAGAGAACTAAAAGCTTTACAATATTACGATGCTATCAAGAAAACTAGATGATTCAAACAGAAATCTGATTGAAGGAAGTCCATGGAACCTTGATTATCTTTTTTCATCAGGCCTGTCCAAGTTAAAGCTTGAACACCAGCCTATTCATCAATAATTGATGGTTGTGCCTGGCCACCCAAAATTGAGAAAATCTTTTCTCATCCTCAGGCTTTGGGTCAAGGGAAAAAAAATATAGCTGACACCTAATATCCAAACAAATTGAAGCAAATTGCTAGTATACTAAAAACCCATTTGTTTCAGAAAATCTAGAACAACCTTGGTATTATCAAGTCAAAAAGTTCTATGGAATATGGCTTATGTGATTGCTGAGGATATTCAGGAAATACAATTATACTCTGGATTTTGCCTTGTGGGACAAATCGCTATCAACTTGTATTTAGTGACATCCTCAGAAAACAGATTTCAGCATTGAATCGCCGAGTAATTTGCCAGGAGCACTTTTACAAGGTGCCCCATCAACCTTGCAGGAGGGAATCAATCCAACAGCATTGAAAGCGTCCACTTAAGACAGCCTTGGTGAATACTTTTTGATTGGCAGACCTGAACTTAACTGAAAAAGAGTTGGTCGACGGTAATAAAAAGAGTTCGATGCAAATTAAATAATGGCAAAATTTTAGGGCTTACCTGGGTTTTAGCAATAGCCAGGTGCTGGGCAGAGAAAAATGAGTAAAGAGTCTTTAAATCATCACGAACAGCGATATGATTATCTCTTTAAAAATATTTATTATTTAAAATGAGAGAGAGAAAAAGAATTTGACTATCTTCAAGCCAAGATAAGCAGAATCAGGTGATGTTTCTGAGAAAAGAGGAACTTAGAACTTTATATCACCATTTGCTAATAATAACTCCCTCTTTATAGTAATCAGTTTGCTCCTTTAATAAATAATGAAAAAAGGATCCTGTCTCCAAAAGTAAAGAAAGAAAACGTAACCATGCTTGGTCAGACTTTGTGGGACTATTAGCTGTTATGGCCTGCAGAAGCTGGTATGATTTTATGTTTTGAAGGTCAAACGGGCTGCAAGTCCCATAAATTCCTGTACGTATGAAAAGGCAAGTCTTTAATGACAAGATAATAAGATGAGTTGACATTCGATTCAGGAACGGATAAGGGATTGAACAAATAGCGCTGAAACGCACGGATTCCATTATGGTCTTAAACGTTTGGTGGTTCTGAGGCAACTGGTGATGGTCAGCCTATGCGATAATTTAGTCTATAGATGGTTATAGTAAGGTAGTAGCAGGAAAGAAACAGGTAAGCAATAAGCCAGTCGTGGCCTATGAATTAGGTGAACAAGAAGGGCCGCAATGAAATGGTCCGAAAAGTAATTAAAAGATAATTTTGATTTAGATATCAAATATCATGCTTTGTGATTTTCAAGCCTTTGCAACTGCTATTGATAAGCTTTTCCTGATGGAGTAAATCTATTACGCTAAATTGACTTTGAAGGTAGATCTTAACTGTTTTCACAGTTGAGATGACTATGCTACTGAGATAGAGCTCCACCCAAACGATTAGGGGTTGGTAAATATAGATGAATGGCTCCAACCCTCAATAAATTATGCTCGCTTCCGTGATGATGAGTGAAGGAGATTATGGTTGCCAAGAGACAGCGCGTTGCGCTTCAGCTGTACTCGAGCAGCAAATCAGCATCCAATCAAACTATTTACTGACTAGAAGCATTTTCAGAAAGCAGTATTTGCTATGACGTCTACTAATGCACCTTTATACCTTCTTATTACTAATGGACTACCGATTCTTCAAGGAGTCTAAAACGGAATTGAAAATTTATAAGTTCCGAACTTGGATTGGGTTGACATTTTGGATGTTTACGGAGGCCTGACCAGTAGATCAAAAATAAATATCAAACGAAACTTACCAATGGGAATGAGATAGTATGATATAAAAAACCAGAGTTTAATCAGCTACTAATAAAGTGGATTAGACTTTGATTTTTCTTATCCAGATAGATTTTTGTGCTTTTTATGATATAAGAAATGATATAAGAATTCGTTACTGTAGAAGAGGAAAGACATGAGTGATTTGAAAGCGATTCAGACACGTGGTCTTTGAAATGGCTGGAATATTTTGTTTCATTTTGTAAAGAATATAATTTGTTTATGGCCTTTGTGGTGGTGGAGCTATTAGTTTTCTGCAACAAGGGCTTCATTCCCTGGGATGATGACTTTGATTTTTATGTCCTAGAAAGATTAAGAGAAGTTAGCAGAATTATAATACAAGTATGCTGATGAATGCCATTTATCAAAAGTAATAAAAGATTTTGTCGATTTGAAATCTTTTATTACCATTCGTGAGGTTATGAAACTACCTGCATTAAACCTCCTATCAGCAAGACTTTGATTTCCATGTACTGGCTTGGCCTTAGATGGCCCAAGGCCTTAGACTATTATCCAAAATCCAGCTTGAACGTAAAAGCAAGTTCGTTACCTTGATTTATTCCCTGTTTTGCGCACAAACGATCTTCCAAAAATATGGTACAATGAAGTGGGAAGTCGTGTTTGCTCTCCTTAACTCCAAAAGCTCTTTCGTTATCTCATTTGGAAAAGGCTGAGAAAGAAATGACCAAGTATAGCTTGGCTGAGAGGATGGTACTACTTGGAGTTGTGTTCAGGCTTCCAGGTTATATGCGAAATAAATATCCAATTTCAGCACGGAGGAAACCTCTTTACTTCATTTGAAGAGACTCAGATGCCCATTCCGGTCGGTTATGATGTTTATCTCAGTAATTGCTTTGGTGATTATACACACCACCACCAGCAGATAAGCAAATACTACATCATGATGCCATTATTGCAGATATGGTAAGAGAAAGAATACGAGGGGAGAAAAGGAGTATGATAGATAAAATTAGCATTATTGTCCCTGTATACAATGTAGAAGCCATTCAGAGTTGATGTGTAGAGTCTATTTTAAAGCAGACATATAATAAATTTTGAACCACAAATGATGCTGGCCCATAGATTCTATATGGACAAATTTGCTTTCAATATAAAACAGTTTATCATAGGAAAATTTGGGTGTTTTAATGCAAGAAACATTACATTGATTTGGCCATTGGAATTGATTACTTTTATTGATAGTGATGATTTCTTACTAAGGATTATTATTTGAAACTTTAGAAGCGCTATTGATAATGAGATGTCTGGTAGGATTTGCTATTGCCTCCACATCATATATTAAAATGGAATAATAACTGATTTGGCTACAGCCTTCTGGAAGAAAGGAGCCTGGTCAACGGAAGAAACTATGGAAAGAATTATTAATGACTACCAGAACTTCTGTCTTTCCAGTGGGCAAAAATTGTTTAAAAAGAATTGCCATTGTGATTTTAGATTTATACAGACTTCATTTAGGTGGAGGATGCCGATTTCGACGGAGTTACCGCTAAACATCAGGATGCAGCTTATCATTGATAAGCCCATTTACTATTGCGATCATCGAGAGGGAAGCCACAAAATCCACAATAAGTATGCCTTTGATACTATTGAAGTTCCATAAGATCATTATTGCAAAAAGTTTACAAGTCTTTCAGCTTGAGCTAGAATTACAGACAGAAAATGTTGGTCTTATATTACAGTTTGCTGATAAAAACTATAGTTGATTCATCTGACATTTACATAGAAAGAAAAAATTGAATTAAGAAGAATGATAGCTAAATATCGACATGACATTTGGAAAGATCTCAATGTATAAATTTTCCGAAAAGTGTCAACAGTGGTACTTTATATTTTCCATGGATTTATAAGAAACTTATAGGGTTAAAGCGCTAATATTATTAGGAGTTGAATATGTTTTTTCAAAAATAAACAGTTCCTTTGAAAATCAAAACTATGGATTTCATTTCTATTTATTTTAGTATCTATTTCAAGTATGACGTTAATATAAAGTAACAAGCCCTTTGTACAAAAATTTTATCATTATTTGTTCTGATATATACTTCTGTTTAACTTACTATTTAGGTGGAAAGCTAAATAAGAGTAGAAAATTTCGACATTATTTCAGTTTTAGTTGGCAGCCGCGTATTGTCCACATTGTTTAACCATTCAGGACATTATACTGGAATATAAATTGAAATATTGTTTATGTGGTAACTTGCGGCTTTGTTATTTACTATTCTTATAACTGGGACAACTAAAAATTATTTAACTGACTGTATACGGTCTACTATATCTTTTCATCAGCAATAATTTCACTTTCTTTTATTGATGAGTAGGGTACTTATTTTATTTAAAAATTTGAACAGTCTTTTATTACGGTGTGAATGGCTGCTAGGGGATTGTTAATCCTAATGCTAGTAATTTTGTACACATTAGTATTAGCTCTTAATCTATGTACCTAATTCATAAAGGGCGAAATATTCTGTTCGCTAAAACTTAACAATGTTATTCAGTTAGTTTATTTTGCTACAAATGCAAAAGTAGAGGAGTCGCATTATTCTTTATTCTTTAAATATAGGAATATAGTTTCTTCATCTATGAGGGAGTTTAGCCAAAAGTGATTTAAACCTGATTGTTGCTACTTCACTGTTTTCACTGTTGGCTATTGGACAAGCATATTTCTTCTATATATGGTAGCTTCAGGAAAAGAATTGCCTTTGATTTGAAGAATAGACAATCCTATGATGAAACAGGATTCTACTAGATATAAAAAATAATAAATTTCATCTAATTGAAACAATACCTCAAGTGAATATATCTGAAAAAATGCACCATAATAAAACCAATTTTGGTTATGGAGTCAGGTTGTATCTGACTATTATGTTATTTTAGTGAGTAAGGAATTAAAAATTCCTCTATAGGTGGTAACTTCCAATATTTTTAATATGCTATTTGTTAGTTCTGATTTCTGGCTTAGTCTCTTTTCTACTGGCCTTTAGTGTCGCAAGCGTTTGTTATTATTTGATTGTTTCAAAATAATACCAGAATCTTGCCACTAATTTCCTTTTCGGTATTTTGTTCGGACAACTATTTGAAAGTCAGATTAAGTGTATTCAATAATTTTTATAAAATACTAATCTCTGTTGGTAGTCGGTTATGGTTTGCTAAATTTGTAAAACGGATGAAGCATTGCTATCAGGAAGTAACTGATAATTAGAGAGATTCAACAGATGGAACTAGGAATCATGTGGAATATATCTAAGGTGAAGTTTGGTTGAAAATGGTACAAATATTTCTAGCTTATAGTCTTATCGGTGCGGTCGGCATAAAGGGTTTTATTCCCTCGATGATGATATGGATATTTGGGTGGCGTTTCTGAGAAGACTACGAGAAAATTATAAGACTATATGATTGCAAGACTGCTGGCTGAGCGCCATGAAGTTTTACCCATAAAAATAACCTTTAACTATGTTTAACTTCTTTTATGAGTTCAAGATAACCAGACATATCAGAAGAAGATATACGATCGATTCTGAACATGGGAATATATGTTTATATGGTCATCTCTCTCCCAGCTGATGGTTACAAGATGATCAAATCTTTAAAGATAAAATGACAAAGACACAAAACGTCACACCTGGAGTTGCTACATTCAAAGGGACGGCCAAGAAAAGTGTACTAAATTCTTTAATCTGAGAGACCCTAGTTATTGGCTTCTTTATTTTACAAATACTAATAAGTGGCATAAACAGATTGATGGATCAGCCAACGAAAAGTTTCTGACTCGAGCAGGCTGACTCACTAATCGATAAGGGATAAGTAGTCATCCTGTCTCTGGAATCGCGTAATGGTTAGAAGAAACTACTACTGGCTGTACATTTGAAGACAAGGACGGGCTGATTCCAGCACTACTATGAAATTTTAAATTCTGACGGTAAGGAGACGGTACAAACTGCCACCTGTTGAGCAAGAGTTTCTCATCATGATTTTAAATTGCGGATTATCAAATAATCCTGAGTAGTATCGACTATCAAAACATCAACAATGCATGCAGAGAAGAGACTAGGAGATAACACAGATGCCTAAAACAAATTTTAGACTCAAGAAATAAAACAGATTGAATTAGATATTTTACAATATCTGTAAGGAACTATGTGAAAAGCATAATATCTAAGTATTTTATTGATCTCTGGACCTTAATAGGTTGCGATACGTCATAAAGGTTTTCATCCCTGGGGATGGATGATGCGATATTCTCAGCACGAGATGAATTTGAGAGTCTATATAATGCTTTGCGACACAAGATCATCCTCATTATAAATTGATTTCGGTACATCGAGAGAAACCAAAGGTAATATCCTTATACTTATATGCGAGTGTAGGATGTTAGGACTGAAAAGGGATGCAAATTTCATTAGATAATACTGTAGTTTTAGGAACTCAGTGCTGATATTTTCCTTGCGATGGGGTTGTGACAGATGAGAAAGAGAGAAAAAGATGAAGCCCTATAGGGCACTGTCCGGCTTATCTTCTTTAAATTTGTAAAGGAAATTAGAAAACGAATGGTATACAAAAATGTACCACGTTATCTTGCTTTCGGCGTAATTTTAGATTAACTTCTCCTCAAAAAGTGGAACACTTGAGAATTTAGCCCTACAACACAGTGTCAACAGCTACAAACTTTGCTTTGAAGCAACATATGACTCCTACCATCCGAGTGGTATTTAAGAAGGAGTGGCTTGACGACAACTGAGATGCCTTATGAGAATATTCCGTGGGAAAGTTCCTAGAAAATCCCATGAGATTCTGGGTTTATGAGCGCCTCGTGAAGACTATACGACTCCTCCGCCTATTGGATCAAAACCATGCATTGGGATACCATTACTGACTGACTAATTTATTAGAAAGTTGTTTTGATTTGATAATTTCGACAGGGTTAGACAATAGCCTACCATCTCACTGGAAATATTCCTTGTTTTAGATAGGCAGGTTATTTTTAATTCTCTTTTAATCTTAGCAAGTGCAAGATTGAGTGGCAGGTGGAATGTTCTATCTTTGTGACAGTATCAATAGGTAGTAAATTCCACAAGTCGCAACAGCAGCCAGAGAACCATGAGTATCATAATAGCTGGATTGCATAAGAGTTGATTTGGAAAAAGGAATAAATGTGAAAGCTGAGATTGGAATGAACTGAACGATGCGCAATAGTGTAAAGCGTGTTAAAGTAGTAGATTTCCTTTTTAAAATCAATTAGTTGCGTTTTGATAAAAGAATTTAACTAGAAGAACAACGATCATCCTCTGCGAAAATGGTTGTTGCGATATAGTATTCCGTGCGGGAAATACTGTGAAAATACAAGAGACTGTTGAAGAGAATATTGGCCTCCAGCATAGGCTGTCAAACGATTTTCATGGTCATTGATAAAGGAGCAATTTGTTTCACTCAAGGATTAACGCAATCGGGCCCAAATAATAGTCCGAAAGGCAGAAGACACTCAGTCATGCGCCACCAGCTTCAAGATATTTTCTCAGACGAGTAGGATCACTGCTGCGTAGTTTCCAAAAACCATAATCCCAATATCGTCGGAATAATCAAGAAGTAGAAGTAGAGCCGTCTTTTGATTTAGAAGATTTTATGAGATTCTGCAGTCTTCTCACCGAGATAGTAGCCTAAAGACGTGGAATACTGACGTCGATGGCAATCTGCTTAGTACACTAGTACTAGCATGACGATGCTAGAAGCACGTGTAGTATGAAAATGAAGTTTTACATCAGGACCCTTTGAGTGATAAAACATCCTATCAAGTAAGGTATAGGAGCATATTTGCAGACGCATAAGAGAAGGACATGGTCAAAAAGTGGTTTAGCTGACTGAATCAACTCCTTTGAAAACCAATCTTACAAAGGAAACTTCTCTTAATCCATATAGAAAACTGAGCAGATAGTTAAGAAATTTGGTAGTAGCACGGCAATAACAGCGTAAGTGGCACGACAGTCAATCAGCAGTTTTTACAAGGTAAAGATTGCAGCTCAACATGGCACCTCGTATAACCAAAGTCTTGACAATATAAAATGCATACTTTATCTATAAGTCTGTCTCATCCACTGATGGATATGAGAAATTGGAGTAGAGCCTGCACACCCACATATAGTAGAGCTTCTTTAAAGCTTTCAGATACTATTATCCATGTAAATGAACAGTAGATACTTGTTGTAAAGTGACAGAAGTAATTACAGATATAGAATAACTTCTGGAGAAGACATAATTAATCTTATCCCTATCGTCCCTACTACTGATAGCCTGGAATTCCGTGTGAATTGTAAATCCTGAAGGCAGCTTGCAGTGGTACGACAAAACGTTAGCCCAGCATTTGCGGTGGCTAAAGCACCGCAACTTGATCGACCCAGTATACGTGTCAGATAAGGGGCGTTGCTATCGAGTGAAAACGATATTGAGAGATTGACTTAGTAAACTAGCTAATGCGCTTTACTTTTATATCATTGCACTTTCTTTTCTTATTTGCAAAATCGTCTCCCAGTATTATATCACATTCCTACCGTTCTCTTTTGACATCATAAAATTCTAGTATAATGAGATAGAACTGAAAGTATGAGGTAATACTAGCTATGAAAATGGTAAACAAATCAGTGATATTTCGACGTTAAAAATTAGCGATGTCTTTAGAAGATTTTGATGGATAGAGAGAATGGAGATTGCTGACTTTCTTGTTCCCTCAGGGACAGAAGAATTCTTTTACGCTATCTTGGATGAATTAGAGATGCCTGAGAGCTTTTAGATACAGAATGTTGAGCTTCCGTAACTCCAAAACCGGATAAGCATCGATGTCTTGAATCAACCAAAACAGATTACCAAAATCTAGATTTTGAAGACTTCTCGGATCTACCAGATATGGAAGAATTAGCTCAAATGTCGCTAGATGAATTTATCAAAACCTTAGAAAAAGTATCGCAGACAAAACTAAGGGATGACATCGAAGCTGATCCCAATCTTTTAGCAGTGTTAGGCTAAGGAAGAAGAGCAGGAATAGCTGAAATGAAGAAGCTGAGAGCAAGAAAGAGCCCTATATTCTAATACATCCTTTTCTGTTTTGGCTAAGTTGGCTGGCTCGTGTTTGCCAAGACAGTGACTTCTGAAATGGAAACTTCAACCTACAAGATGAATGAGCGCTATTATTTGACCATTTTAGGATATTGAAAATCATCCAAGTCCATATCCAGCTTGGCTGTTGGCTCGCATAGTGGAGTTTGCGGACGGATAGTGATATCAGTCGTTCAGTCTTGCAAGAGCATGGCCAAGTCTTGATGAATCACGATGCAGTGCTTAATCTGCAGATTGGATAATCATTTCGGAAAGCTTTTTCTAGATTTTAAGAAGAGCGAATCGTCTGATTCGTCTTTTTATCTATAAATCCGGTCAGATAGGAATTTTTTGCAAAAATTCTGCTATAATGGCTATACTGTAGAAATTTTCGAGGAGACAAAGATGACAGTTAAAAATTGCTTTTTACTAGGATTTGGTACCGTTGCAAGTGGTGTACCTTTCCTCCTAAAGGAAAATGGAGAAAAATCGTTCAATCAGCCTCACCCAGAGATTGAAGTGGCTAAGGTCACGGCGATGAAGATGAAAATCGCTTGCTTGCAGCAGGTCATGATTTTAATTTTGTAAACCAATGTTGAAGATATTTTTATTAGATAAGAAACCACATAGTAGTAGAATTGATGGGTCGTATAGAACCCGTAAGACCTTCATTACACGTGCCTTAGAAGTGGGTAAAAGCTATCGTTACGGCCAACAAAGCATCTTGGCGGTATATGGTGCAGAATTGTTGAAATTGCCAAAGCCAACAATGTTGTTTCATTTTATGAAGCTGCAGTAGCTGGAGGAATTCCAACTTTCGTACTTTTGGCCAATCCATTTTGCTTCCGATAAAATCACGCGCGTCTCGGTGTCGTTAATGGAACTCCAACTCATACGATGACTAAAATGGTTGAAGAAGGCTGGTCTTACAAGGATGCGTTTGGACTGAAGCACAACGCCTAGGGCTTTTGCAGAAAGCAACCTACAAATGACGTAGGATGGAATTGATGCAGCTTATAAGATGGTTATTTTGAGCCAATTTGCCTTTGGGATGAAAGTTGTTTTGATGATGTAGTCCACGAAAGGAATCTCGAACATCACACCAGAAGATGGGCTGCAGCCCAAGAACTTGGTTATGTGGTGAAATTAGTTGGTCTCCATTGAAGAAACCGCTTTCAGCAGTATTGCGCGTAGAAGTAACGCCAACTTTCCTTCCTAAACTTCATCCACCTAGCCTAGTGTAAATGGTGTTATGAATGCAGTTTCTGCAGAGTCTATTGCACCAGGAATCAATGTATCAGGACCAGGTGCAGGTCAAACCTACTGCAACCAGTGTTGTAGCAGATATTGTACGTAATGTTCAGGTCTAAATGATGGAACCATTGGCAAAAGACTTTAATGAGTTTAGCCGTGAATTGGTTCTGCAAATCCAGAAGATATTAGCAAACTATTACTTCAATCTTAGCACCTGATCTGGAAAGGTCAAGTATTGAAGCTGGCAGAAATCTTCAACGCCAAGATATTTCCTTCAAACAAATTCTTCAAGATGGTAGAGGGGGATAAGGCGAGTTGTGATTATCACATCACAAAAATCAATAAGAAACAGCTCGAAAATGTATCAAAATGAATTAGAAGGTTTCAGAATTGATCTCTCAAATACCTTCAGCAAGTTAGGAGTTTTGAGAGATGAAGATTATTGTACCGGCAACCAGTGCCAATATTGGGCCAGGTTTTGATTCTGTTGGTGTAGCTTTTAATTAGCATCTCAAATCAAGTCTGTGAAGAACGAGATGAATGGTGATTGAACATCAAATGGTAAATGGATTCCATAGCGATGAGCGGAATCTTTTGCTCAAGATTGCTCTTCAAAATTGCACCAGAAATGCAAAACCAAGACGCTAAAAATGACTAGTGATATTCCTTTAGCGGTGGATTAGGTTCTTCTAGCCTCTATTGTTGCTGGGATTGAAATTAGCTAATCAATTGGGTAATTCTCAACTTATCTAACCATGAAAAGTTACAATTAGCAACCAAGATTGAAGGACATCCTGACAATGTAGCCCTGCTATTTATGAAACTTGTAGTGGCTAGTCTAGTTAAAAGCCAAGTCTCTGCGATTGTGCAGATTTTCCAGACTGTGATTTCTCAGCCTCACATTCCTAAACTATGAATTGCGTACTGAGATAGTCGTGTATTGCTCTAAGAAGCTTATCATATAAGGAAGCTGTTGCAGCAAGTTCTATTGCCAATGTGGGCTGTCGCGGCCTTGTTGGTAGGGGATATGGGAAATAGCTGGTCAAGCTTATCGAGGGTGATCTTTTTCCCATGAACGCTACCTGTCAAGACTTGCTAGAGAGTTTGCGACTATTAAGGAAGTTGCAAAAGAGAATGGTGCTTACGCAACCCATTCATCTGGAGCTAGCCTCAATCTGTTATGGTTCTAGCCTCCCATGATAAAAATGCCAATCATTACGATTGAGCTTGAAAAGCTGCTTTTAAAGGCTTACTTCATGACTTGAAGGTGGATACACAAGCGTCCAGTGTCGAAGCAAAATAAAGAATAGATGATAGGATGGGGAAACTCTCGACCAGAGGGCTCATCCTTTTCTTTTGAAAAGAACTCGAGTTAAAACCTGATAAAGGAGAAATAAAGATGGGAGAAATTTATCTAGATGGTTGTTTATGGGGGACTAGAGGAGTACTTTTCCGTGTTTCTGGTGTGCTTGAAACCAGTGTTAGTTATGCTAATGGACTCGTTGGAAAACAACCAACTATCAGTCTGCTTAAAAAGCAGATCATGCAGAAACGGTTCGCGAATTTTCATGATGAGAAGGCAGTATCTCTAAGAGAGATTTTACTTATTATTTCTGAGTCATCGACCCTTTATCCATCAATCATCATGGGAATCATCGTGGTCGTCAATATCGTACAGGAATTTGTCACCAAGATGAAACAGACTTTGCCAGTTATATACACAGTAGTGCAGGAGCAGGAGCGCACGCTTGGTCGAAAAATGCAGTGGAAGTAGAAAACTTCGTCATATATATCCAGGCTGAAGACTACCATCAAGACTATCTTAAGAAAACCATCTGGTTATTGGTCATATTGATGTAAATGATGCCGAGAACCACTTATTGATGCTACCAACTATGAAAAACCGAGCCAGGCATTTTTGAGGGAAAATCTACTGAAGAATCCCATCGTGTCACTCAAGAGAGCTAAGCCAGCAGAGGCCCTTTACTAATGCCTTTGAATCAAACCTTTTGAAGAGGGGATCTATGTTGATATCACATGACAGGGAGCCTCTGTTTTTGCAAAGGATAAATTTGTTTGTGATGTGGGTTGGCCACGTTTTAGTAGGCCAATTTCAAATGAACTGTTCACTATTATCAAGATTTGAGCCGGAATGGAGAGAATTCAGTTCGTTCTCGGTCAGGCAATGCTCACTTGGGGCCGGTAAGCCTGCACAGATGGACCTCGGGAGTTAGGTGGGCTTCGTTATCAGATATCAAATTCTGCTCTTGCGCTTTGTAGGCTAAGGGAAGAGATGGAGAAGCAGGATATGCATTATCTATTGCCTTACTTAAACCAATAAACAGAGAGGTTGCTCCACTTTCTTCATTAGAAAACTAGAAGGGACTTATGAACATTTATTAGCTTACTTCAAACCATGATCAAGGAATTGATTTTGGCCCCTTATTCGTTATATAGCCGCATTTGAGTTGTTAGTTCCCTATGGATCACTCGCAGGGATTGTGGACCAGTCTTTGCCTTGGAAGGATACGGGGCACGGCGGATGCAGAGTTAGATCTACTTCTGATTTTTGCAGTCATAGGTGTTGGTGGCCTTGGTAGCTCAATTTTATTCGCCAAGGCGGCGGTAGGTTTTGCCAAAGGACCGACAGACGATCTCTATCGTCATATTCTTTCTTTACCAAAGGACAGTAGAGACCGTTTGACAACTCTAGCTTTGGTCACCCGCTTGACTTCCGATACCTACTGATCTAGACTGGTATCAATCAATTCTGCGTCTCTTTTGCGAGCGCCCAATATCGTTTTTGGTGCTATTTTTATGGCCTCATCGAATCTCAGCTGAGCTGACTCTCTGCTCTGGTCATGGTTGTCATTTTGACCATCGTCACTGTAGGGCTCTCACGACTGGTTAATCCTCCCATAGCATTTTAAGAAAGAAGACTGATCAAGTGAAGTTCAAGAAACGCGCCAGCAATTATAAGGATGCGGGTATTCGTGCTTTGGTCAAGAAAAAGGAGAAATGGAAGGTTTTCTAGAACCTTAATCAGGCCTACTCAAGTCTTCAAGAAAAGACAGGATTTTGGTCCTAGTTTATCTGACTCTTTAACCTTCTGGTTGTAAAATGCCACTTTAGTCACTATCTGGCAAGGTTATATTTCTCCATACAAGGAGGGTTGTTCAGTCAAGGTGCTTTGATTGCTCGAATCAATTCATCTTTTGCAGATTTTGGTGGAATTAATCAGCCAGCCATGCTGATCAATTCTCTTAACTAGACCTATATCTCTGCCAAAAACGGATTGAGGAAGTCTTTGCTGAAGCTCCAGAAGACATCCATCAGAATTAGAACAAAAGCGTTATCAGCAATCAGGTTTTACAAGTTCAAGAACTGACCTTTACTTCATCCTAATGCGGCCCAGCCTTCTGGAGAAATATTTTGATACTCACCAAGATCTCGGTATCATCGGAGGAACTGGCCTGCAAATCAAGCCTGATCCAAGTCTTGCTTGGTCTTTTATCCAGCAGATAGGGAAGTTTTTCCTTATCGAGACGGAACTAGTCCGTAATCTCAGAGCAGTGGCTCTCTGACGTCGCGTGCCCCAAAAAGTCGAACTTTTAAAGGAACACATTCGTTCCAACTTGACTCTAGGCTTCAAATCAAGAAGTATCTGACCAAGAACCTGGCAGGCTCTTGGAAATTGCGCAAGCTAAGATTTTGTAAAATGACAAAGAAGGGCTCTTAGATGGCAGTTAGTGCAAGGGTCGCACTCTCCAGTGCGAAAAGACAACGCTTATCCATCGCTCGAGCAGTCTGTGCCAAGTTCCATTTTCATCCCTAGATGATGCTACCCCCGCATTGGACACAATTACCGAGTCCAAGCTCTTGAAAGCAACTCAGAGAACTCCACAAATAAGTTTAATCTTGATTTCTCAACGAACTCTGACACTACAGAGTCACGACCAGATTCTCCTATTGGTGGGAGCAACTCGCTATTGAAGTCAGTGAAGAGTTGATGGAGACCAGCAGATTTTATAGAGAAATCTATCTCAAGGTGGAAAAGGAGGACTAGCATGCGATGACACAAAAATCCAATCAAACTTTCAAATGTTTAGCTAAAGATTTAGTAAGCCATCCTTCCTTCTTTTCTAGCTTTGTCGGGAACTCCTGCAGAGAGTTGACCGATTGATCTACTCATTCTGATTGGGGCAAGTTATCGACCAAGTTCCTAGTGACGGACTCAACTCAAACTTTCTGGCAAATTTTCCTACAAAAATGGTTTTTGTTGTAGGAGCAAATACGCTGGTACAGTGGGCTAACTTTATAATCGTCTCATTTATTCCTACACTAGAGATTTACGAGAGACGATACAGAAATTACATGCTTTAGCAATTGCTTTTTGTGGATAGACAAGGAAGTGGTGATGGTCAGTCGGGTGATAAACTATATCGAGCAGTTGACGGTTGGTTTGGCCATGATTTTTGTAACCACCATCATTGAGCGTCTTGATGATTTTGGCCAGCATTCTAGCCATGCGCCCTGAATTCACCTCCTTATGACCCTCTTGGTCTTGTTGGACGCCACTATCCGTGGGATCGATTTACGCTTTATTGCCAAACGTCTCATCATCTCTTCCAGAAGCAAACAGAGACGCGGGGAATTCAGACTCAGTTGATTGAAGAATCTCTCAGTCAGCAGAGTCTGATCTAAATCTTTCAATGCCAGGAAGAATTTATCAAAAGGCTTAGAGAGGCTAATACAAACTATGCAGGCTATTCCCAATCAGCTATCTTTATTCTTCGACTGTTAATCCCACAACTCGATTTGTGAATGCTCTATATATGCCTCATTGGCTGGAGAGGTGCTTATCGTATCATGATTGATCAACCTAACTATTTGACGTTTAGTTACTTTTGAACTATATCAACAGTATACCAAGCCTTTTAATGATATTTTCCAGCAGTCCTTGCAGAATTACAAAGCGCACAGCTTGTGCAGATCGTATCTATGCAGTTTTAGAGTGTCCCAAGTATTGAAACAGGTATGGATGAATTGTTAAGCGATCAGTTAAGGGGGCTATTTCTTCAGAAAAGTCTTTTGGTTATCATCCTGAAAAGACCTAATCAGGATTTGTCTATTGATATTCCAGCTAGAAGTAAGCGTTACACGTTGGTCCAACAGGTGCGTAACCAACCTTATCGATCTCTCATGCTTTTTATCCACACTAGTGGAGACATTCGCTGATGGTAAATCCACGGCGATGTAAGCTGAGCTCTCTTAGACAGAAATTTGCATGGTCCTTCAAGAAACCTGGCTCAAGGGACTATTCATGACAATATTGCTTTTTAGTAGTCCAAATGCTAGTCGAAGAGGCCGTAGCTGCCAAAGCTGCCAATGCTGACTATCGCAGTTGCCTTAAGGATATGATACACTTTGGAAAACGCTGGCAGAACTCTACCATTGGCCAAGCTCAACTTTTGACAATGTCTGAGATGGCATCTATTCCCAAGATTTTAAACTTTGATGAGGCGACTTTCCCATTGACACGCGCATGGAAATGTTGGTTCAAGATGCCTTTTCTAAACTAACAAGGAAGGACTAGTTTTATTACGCTCACCGTTTGTCTACCATTAAAGATGTGGATTTGACTCGTTTTGCAGATGGAGATATTGTCGAGCAAGGTAATCTACTGCGATCTCATAGGCAAAAGGAAACATTGATCAAATGCAGCAGGCGTCGGCCTTTTCCTCAGATCAACTCACTAAATAGCAATATAAGAAAAAGTGCTTAGGGGTGACTTTTGTTACAATAACTAGAAAATTGCGTAAAAAATATTAGCTAAAAGAGGTCCTTGGAATGAAAGTCATCAGCATGTAAATATCGTGACTTTGTGACCAAGATTTCCACATCTGGATGGAATCTTAGCTGTTAAGGATTCCTCAAACGTCTAGTGTCGGTCAAGAGAAGTCGGAGGTTTTAGAGCAAGCTGACAAGTGATCGATTATCAATGCTTGGATTTGGTTTGGTTAATTGCCACACCTATCTAGCTATGACAGGTTTGAGAGGAATTGTGATGATAGTAATCTTCATGAATGGCTCCATAATTATATTTTGCCAGCAGAAGCTGAGTTTTACTCCCAACATGACTACATGGTTAAAGAAGCTCTGCATAGATGCTCCAGTCAGGAACAACAACCTTTTAATGATATATGTATAATCCCAATGGTGTGGATATTGAGCGGATTTATCAGCGTGAAAGATCCCAAGATGCGTCGTATATTTTCACCGACCTCTTTTCAAAGGCTAGAGAGACAACTGCACTATAAGCAGAACCTCGATTCATCAGTAGAGGAAACCCGAATATAAAATCCAAATTTCAAGGTTATGGTAGTCCCCACATTCTCCCTACAGCTGTAGTAGAGACTTGCTGGAAGGAGCTTGAAATGGCAAAAAGAGTTGACATCCCCATCCATATCCATGTTGCGTGAGACCAAGGAAGAGCTCAGATTCTCCTGAAACGTTATGGAAAACGCCCTCGCTTTTCTAGAAGAATCAGTTACTTAGAGCATCCTTCTGTTTTTGCTCATGGGGGTCGAATTAAACGAGAGAGAAATGAAACCACAGGTCTCTCAAGTGTCTATTGCCCACAATCCTATCAACTCCTCAAACTGGTACTCAGAAATTGCCTCACCATCCAAACTGCAAAAAGTAGAAACTAGTAGGAATTGCTACAGATTCAGTTGCCTCAAATAATAACTTAGATATGTCTTGAAGAAGGCACCTGCTGCAGCACTACATGAAAAGGGTGATGCTAGTCAGTTTCAAATGAAACAGCCTCAAAAGGCTCTGACAATTGAAGGGCTAAGGTCCTAGGGATGGAAAACTGAGATAGAAGTCTAGAAGTTGGCAGTAGGCAGATTTTCCTGCCATTCAACCACAGGATCCCGTTCCAACCCCAAGAAAATATCGCTTTCACTTGGTTTATGCAGTTAAGTCATGATGTTGATGATGTTTATATCGCTGGGAGCGCAGTGAGAGGGAAAGTCCGCAGTAGAGGTTTAAAGAGAAATATTTTAGTTTGCAAAATCGCATTTTTAAACCATCTATACTTATATACGGTTTGACCTAAGACAGTAGGGGAGTCTCAATGACATCCTACCGAGGACACACACGTAAAAAGAAGGTATTGTACTTTTCGTGTCTAGGTTTGGGCGCGTTTTTCTTTTGGAAAATATCCCCAAGCACACACTAATGAGCAGCGTTAACGCACAAAAAGTGAACCAGTTGCGAGAGCGGAAATAGTGACAGCTGCTGTCAAACTCTATCAGTCGTTGTAGACGCTCGTGGTTTGACAGTTGAGCAAGATATGCTCGTCGTCGAGCTCTGTGGAAACGAAGTTGAGTATAGTGATTAAAAACTCAATTTTGCGTCGTGCAGCTGAAAAAGCTGGTCTTGAAGATCTTGCATCCGTATTTGTTGGACCATCTGCAGTAGCATTTTCTAACGAAGATGTTATCGCACCAGCGAAAATCTTGAACGACTTTTCTAAAAACGCTGAAGCATTGAAATCAGCGTGGTGCAATCGAAGTTGCGCTGTCGCATCTAAAGAGATTTTGCACCTGCAACTCTTCCAAACCGCTAAGGACTTTCATGCTCCTCTGTACTTCAAAGCTGCGCACGTTGCCTTTTGCAGTCTAGAGCATGCAGAAAAGCAAAAGAAGACGCAGTTTAATCTTTATGGTACGCAGCGTAGCCTAGCTACGAAAATCTATTATAAATTTAAAACATATTTGAGGAAATAACAATGGCATTGAACATTGAAAACATTATTGCTGAAATTAAAGAAGCTTCAATCCTTGAATTGAACGACCTTGTAAAAGTATCGAAGAAGAATTTGTGTAAACTGCAGCTGCCCTGTAGCTGTAGTTGCTATGCAGGTGCTGAAGAAGGCAGCGATTCATCGACGTTGAACTGAGCATCTGCAGCGGCAAAAAGTTGGCGTTATCAAAGTGCTGTACGAAATCACAGGTCTCTGGGTCTTAAAGAAGCTAAAGAACTTGTTGACGGTGCACCAGCACTTGTTAAAGAAGGTGTTGCAACTGCAGAAGCTGAAGAAATCAGTTAAATCTAAGAAGCTGGAGTCCCAGTTACTCTTAAAATAAGAGGTACATACCAATTGAATTCGGAATACTATAGTATCAGCCTTTTAGAATCGTGAATACATTTTAGAAAACTGATAAATTAATTTAGTTTTTTGCACAAAACCCTACCAAAAATTAATTTGGCTGTAATAAATTTATTTTTGGAGAACAGTTGAATATTGTTCTCCTTTTTAGCTTTCAGGAGGGAAATGATAAAAAGAATTCATAAATCATCACGCTATATTGTTACTTCTCATTTTTAGTACGTGAAATGGGAATAGATATTGTTGAGGCATACTCTCCAGTGGCTGAAATAGGAAAAAGTGGTTTGGTTCGCTTGGAACTCAAGCGGAGATTTAATACTAAAGAACTCTGGAGGAGCGTTATGAAACGAATAACCGCAAATCAATACTCAAAACTTCAGAACGGTATTATAAATTACCCAAAATCTTTTTGAGGATGAGAAATATATGGATATGAAACTAGAAGTAAAGGTAGCTTATTCATTTTTAAAAGATCGTTTAGGAAATGATCTATCTGCTAATTTTCCATTTCAAGCATCGAAATTTACAGTTGTTTGATGTATAAGAGTTAAATGAGATTGTATGCTATTATGTAGGAAATAGTAGAACAATATATATATATATATATATATGATTGGAGTTCAAAAATGGGAAAAATTTGATAAACAACTAAAATATAGTATCTGAAAAGTAAGTTCTGGTGCAGCTTAGTGTCGCCATTGGTGCTTTTACCTTGCCATGGGGGCGGGTGTGGTACATGCGAAACGAATACTACTGGTGGAGGTAAGTCACCCTAGTACGCTCCAGGACATAATACCAATAACCCTAATGGTTTGCTCTGGCCTAACAATCAGGCGGTGCCTGCCCAAACTCAGTTGGTGAAGATAGAGATGCCGGGGTCCAAACTGAAAATAACGAAACATTAAATTCTGCCTCTAACTGAACGTGAAAGCAGTCCACAGTAAAACCAGATCAACCTAAAATATACTGAAAAGGAAAATGAGTCTGAGCACATGATCCAAAATGCTCATAAGTTCTGATGATCCTGATCATACTGCTACAGTTGAAGATATGTGGGAAATTATCAAAAATATGCCGGATGACTTCCAAAATAATGAACGTTCATCTGAGAAACATGGATACCTGGGGAAACGAGCTTGCTCTTTGATAAGACTCCTGAGAATCCAGAAGGTGTGCCACTTAAACCAGGTGAAATCAGAGAAATCAGTAGTCGGTGGATGGACAGCTATTAGGAAAAGATGGAAACTGGTAAGTTCGCTATCGGGATGGAAAATGAACAAGGCTATTTCACTGGTTGGTATAAAGATGAAAAAGGAAACCGCCAAGAAGGTGGGGATGCTTGGTTCTAATGCCCTTGACTCAAATCTATGTTCACGAGCAAGCATTAGACTGTCGCTTAAGTATATTTTAATGTTTTGCCAAAGGACGTACTATCGCCAATAAAGATGATAAAGCACAAGATGGCTCGTTTATTATAGTGACATGCAAATAGTAACGAGAATCAAGCTAATCTTGCTTCCTTACCTCAAAAGAGAAGGGAAGATATACCCAACACGCACCAAATATTGGGTTTCAATGATAGGATGTTCAAAGCCTTTTCTATTAAAATATGGAAGTCGCTTGAAAATCGACTTTTGTGACAGTTATATCTCAGACTTTGAGGGTCAAAAGGGACTTATCGTATCGTTGTTAAAGCTATTAAAAAGGGATAATTCTGAAGAAACTGTCTATGACCACACTTATCAACCGCATTGACGGAGTAGTAGAAAATGAAGAACGTTACAGCCAAGTGTGGATTTAAGTAAGTTTAATAGTACTATTAAAAAGTTTATTATTGAAAGGGTCAATAGTCGATGATATTGCGATTGATAAATATAATAAAAATATCCAGGGAAAGAAGACGAGATAAGAAAACTAGAACCTTTAAGAGAAGAAGCAAGACAAGAATCTTGCCAAAAAGGGAGACGTCATAGTTGAGTCGTTTTCCATGATAAGGATGAACTGTATAAGTAGAAAAGAACGAAGACCATCTAATAAGTTTAGTAAAGGGATTCCTTTTATAGTATACTTATGCAGCTGTGAGCTACGATGAGCCCTAATATTTTATAGATAGTGAGGTTCAAAAGAAGTCTCCAACGGGTTAAATGCTACAAAGATAAAATCTAGACGAACAGAAAAAAGTAAAGACCTAGATCGTGTCTATAAATTGTTAGATTTTGTATTACCAACTGCGATACCCATCATGAGATACAGACCAATTAGAACTTCCAAACAGATCCAGCAAAGTAGCAAAACATCGCAGAGTTAACTACTAGACTAGTAGATAAAAAGCAGAATTAGGAACAGCTAATGAAGCGATTGAACTAAAGAAAGAAATCTCTGCCTTAGAATCAGCCATTAGATCCACAAATGACTATACTTACACGGAAGCAAGAAACGGTAGTAAAGAAGTGAAAATCCTTGGCTCATTCAAGGAAAGACAAAACAAAACCTGATAGCACTGAAATATCAGAGACTGAATATGAGAAAATATCGTACTAATGAACCTGCTGAGAGCATGAAAAATATGGTCTCTTCAAGATTCACGCACCTTTTGTTGACAATGTCACACGTCTCAAATGTAAAGCTAGCTGATGATAAATTATCAGAAAATTGCCACTGCAATTGAAGGAGACTCAGGACAAACTAGGTAAAGGTGATATTTCTCAACAGGAGATATTCCATTAGGTAAAGACGTTGTATCCTATAAAGTGCAAGTGTTTGCGGAAATGAAAAACGTTGGTAGTCATATGCAAAGTCCAAGACTTCAGTATAATCTACCTATCCTAGCTCGATTTCTAGTTATCCAAGATACGGTAGAACTGTTCCAAAGAAGTAGCAAGAAGAGTTATTACCAAGTTAAGAGAGCAAGGTAAGATTACTGAAGACCAAGAGATAAGAGAAGAAAATCGACAAGGGTAAAAAGACATCTGAACTAAGAGCGGCTATAGTCAGAGATGTTAAAGTTAAGCATCAAACTGTCGGTGGGACTGTATTAACACTTAAAAATACTCGTAACAGGTCAAAAAGAAACTGATAGAGGGTAGATACAGACGAACATATATTGCTCAAAAAGCTCAATTATTAGGTACAGATTACGATGTAAGAGGTAAAAACTTGCTACTTTAACAGCAGCTGATGGTAAACGTTATAAATTGAAGAGATCATTAGATAACAATTCGGTTGACGATGGAAGATTAAGAACTCTGATGCTGAAACAGGAACGATGACTACTACAGAAGCAAGAACGGTAATTTTATGTATATGAGGAAGATACTATGCCACCAGCGCCGGCAGAAGTAGATGTAACCAGAACAGTTAAGAGAACAATTACCCATGTAAAAAGAAGATAATGTGAATGGAGCTACAATTAGAACGGTTCTTGAAGAACGAAAAGAAAATACAGTCGAATCTACAGGAAAAGAAGTAACTGATACAGTAACAATACGTATCTTACAAGGACTGACAAGCACAAATAGTAGATTTCCGAAAGTAGATACACCAGTACTAGAAGGTTATATCGCAAATATAGCAAGCATAGTAGAAGAAGAGGCAACAGCACCATCTTTAACGGGTGATGTGACTAATATAACGAGAGAAGTTGTATATACAAAACTAGGAAGTTGGCAATTGAACTTTACCAGAAGGTGTAACACCACCAAAAAGATATAGATATGACACCAAAACCATATCCAAACAATCCAAACGACCCAACAAACCAACAAAACCCAGTATATCCGACAACACCACCACAACCAGGAGAACTGACACCGAAAAGTGCCAGTAATTCCATATGTGCCAGGTTATACACCTAAGATTCCAAATGATCCGACAAAACCAGAGGATCCAAATACAAATCCGTAGTACCATTAACACTGGTAGATCCAAAAGATCCTAAAAAGGAGATAAAAAGTACCTGAATTACTGAAAGATCCTAAAAAGATACGGTAATTGAGTACAAACCGAATCCACAAAAATTTTATCAGTTGTTAATGTCACAACTGGAAAAAGAAGTAGAATTACCTAAAGAAAAGCTTGACTAAATGGCGTTTCTGATCAAGTCGTAACAACAGAAGATAGGGAAAAAGTTGATAATAAAATTGCATCTTTAAAACAACGAGGGTATATCGTATCAACGAAGAATCCTATATCAAAAACAACTAAATATGATGATGCGAAGGATGATTCCAACCAAAAAGAACCAACGCAAATATACAAAATTATAGTAAATGAACCTGTTACAGAAGATACAGAGGTTAGAAAAGTAACACGTACAATTAAAATACGTTAAAATTGATGTCTCAAGATGGAAAAGAAGTTAAAACAGAACTTAATACAGAAAAATCAAACAAAAAGTAGATAAGTTGAGTTTTCAAGAGATACAACCATAGCTTTAGCAACAGGTTTAACAAAAAATAGGTGCTGAGACTGAAACAAGAGTTATTAAAAGTTGATACACCCGTATTAGATGGATAATTTTGCAAACAAGTCGCTCTGTAGAAAATAAACTGTTTCACCTGATACAGAATCATAAGGAGGTGACAGTTGAATATAGTAGAAAAATAGGGCATGGGTACCAAATCTACCAGAAGGTGTAACACCACCGACAGGAACAGATCATGACACATCTAAGACTACATCCAAACAACCAAACGACCCAACAAACCAACAAACCCAGTACATCCGACAACACCACTACACAACTAGGAGAACTGACACCGGAAAGTGCCAGTAATTCCATATGTGCCAGGTTATACACCTAAGATTCCAAATGATCCGACAAAAACCAGAGGATCCAAATACAAAATCCGCTAGTACCATTAACACCGGTAGATCCAAACCATCCAGAAAATGGATACAAGGTACCCACCAGTACCAGAAACACCAGGTAAGGATACGCCAATTAAGTATGAAGTAGATCTCACAAAAGTTGCGTAGTGAAAGTATTCAATACAACAACAGGAACAGAGGTAGAATTACCAGCTGAGAAAGCAAGTATTGAAAACGGAACACCACACACAGCAATTCCGACAAAACTCAGAAGATAAGATTAAAGATTTCAGAAAAACGTGATATACTGTAGACAACAAAGACTTGTTGAAAGGTAAAAACTTGATACAAACCAAAGATGTAGAAGGTCAAGACCCACTCAAGTGTATAAGTTATTAGTAAGAGAATGTACTACAACAGATACAGAAACAAAACCAGTAACACGTACAACTAAATACGTGCTAAAATAGACGATTCAACTGGAGAAGAAGTAGAAGTTGAAAATGCACAACCAACTAATACAACAACAGTGAACTTCACATCGTAACCAAACAATGAACCTAGTAACAGGATTAACAACAAATGGAAAATGGAGTGAAAACAAACACTAGGAGAAGTTAAAACCCAGTATTAGAAGTGATATGTAGCAGACAAAGCTACAGTAGAAGCAGCTGGGAGTAACAGTGAAAGTCAGTGATATAGAAGAAAAGTTGTATATAGAAAAATAGGGCATGGGTACCAAGATTACGCAGAAGGTGTAACACCACCGACAGGAAACAGATATGACACCAAAAACCATATCCAAACAATCCAAAACGACCCAACAAAACCAACAAACCCAGTATATCCGACAACACCACCACAACCAGGAGAACTGACACCGAAAGTGCCAGTAATTCCATATGTGCCAGGTTATAAGCACCTAAGATTCCAAATGATCCGACAAAACCAGAGGATCCAAATACAAATCCGCTAGTACCATTAACACCGGTAGATCCAACCATCCAGAAAATGGATACAAGGTACCACCAGTACCAGAAACACCAGGTGTGATACGCCACTAAGTATGAAGTAGATCCACAAAAAGTTGTAGTGAAAGTATTCAATACAACAACAGGAATCAGAGGTAGAATTACCAGCTGAGAAAGTAGGCATTGAAAACGGAACACCAAACACAGTCAATTCCGACAAAAATCTTTAGAAGATAAGATTAAAGATTTAGAAAAACGTGGATATACTGTAGACAACAAAGACTTGTTGAAAGGTAAAAACTTCGATACAACCAAAGATGTAGAAGGTCAAGACCCATCACAAGTGTATAAGTTATTAGTAAGAGAACGCACTACAACAGATACAGAAACAAAAACCAGTAACACGTGACAATTAAATACGTTAAAATAGACGATTCAACTGGAGAAGAAGAGAAGTTGAAAATGCACAACCAATACAACAACAGTGAACTTCACACGTAACCAAACAATGAACCTAGTAACAGGATTAACAACAAATGGAAAATGGAGGAAAAACAAACACTAGGAGAAGTTAAAACCCAGTATTAGAAGGATATGTAGCAGACAAAGCTACAGTAGAAGCAGCTAAGTAACAGGTGAAAGCTTTTCAGTGATATAGAAGAAAAGTTGTATATAGAAAAATAGGGGCATGGGTACCAAGATTACCAGAAGGTGTAACACCACCGACAGGAACAGATATGACACCAAAACCATATCCAAACAATCCAAACGACCCAACAAAACCAACAAAAACCCAGTATATCCGACAACACCACCATAACCAGGAGAACCGACACCGAAAGTGCCAGTAATCCCATATGTGCCAGGTTATACACCCTAAGATTCCAAATGATCCGACAAAAACCAGAGGATCCAAACACAAATCCGCTAGTACCATTAACACCGGTAGATCCAAACCATCCAGAAAATGGATACAAGGCACCACCAGTACCAGAAACACTCAGGTAAGGATACGCCAATTAAGTATGAAGCAGATCCACAAAAAGTTGAGAAAGTATTCAATACAACAACAGGAACAGAGGTAGAATTCACCAGCTGAGAAAGTAAGCATTGAAAACGGAACACCAAACACAGCAACTCTGACAAAAATCTTTTAGAAGATAAGATTAAAGATTTAGAAAAACGTGGATATACTCGTAGACAACAAAGACTTGTTGAAAGGCAAAAACTCTGATACAACCAAAGATGTAGAAGGTCAAGACCCATCACAAGTGTATAAGCTATTAGTAAGAGAACGTACTACAACAGATACAGAAACAAAACCAGTAACACGTGCAATTAAACATACGTTAAAATAGACGATCTCAACTGGAGAAGTAGAAGCTGAAAATGCACAACCAACTAATACAACAACAGTGAACTTCACACGTAACCAAACAATGAACCTAGTAACAGGATTTAACAACAAATGGAAAATGAGTGAAAAATAAACACTAGGAAGTTAAAAACTCCAGTATTAGTGAAGGATATGAGCAGACAAAGCTACAGTAGAAGCTAGCTGAAGTAACAGGTGAAAGCCAGGATATAGAAGAAAAAGTTGTATATAGAAAAATAGGGGCATGGGTACTAAGATACTCAGACGGTGTAACACTCACTGACAGGAACAGATATGACACCAAAAACCATATCCAAACAAATCCAAACGACCCAACAAAACCAACAAACCTAGTATATCCGTACAACACCACTCACAACCAGGAGAACTGACACCGAAAGTGCTAGTAATTCCATATGTGCCAGGTTATACACCTAAGATTCCAAATGATCCGACAAAAACCAGAGGATCCAAACACAAATCCGCTAGTACCATTAACACGGTAGATCCAAACCATCCAGAATGATGACAAGGTACCACCAGTACCAGAAACACCAGGTAAGGATACGCCAATTAAGTATGAAGCAGATCTACAAAAAGTTGTAGTGAAAGTATTCAATACAACAACAGGAACAGAGGTAGAATTACCAGCTGAGAAAGTAAGTATTGAAAACGGAACACCAACACAGTAATCTCTGACAAAATCTTTAGAAGATAAGATTAAAGATTTAGAAAAACGTGGATATACTGTAGACAACAAAGACTTGTTGAAAGGTAAAAACTCGATACAACCAAAGATGTAGAAGGTCAAGACCCATCACAAGTGTATAGTTATTAGTAAGAGAACGTACTACAACAGATACAGAAACAAAAACCAGTAACACGTGCAATTAAATACGTTAAATAGACGATCTCAACTGGAGAAGAAGTGAAGTTGGAAATGCACAACCAACTAATACAACAACAGTGAACTTCACACGTAAATCAAACAATGAACCTAGTAACAGGATTAACAACAAATGGAAAAATGGAGTGAAAATAAACACTAGGAGAAGTTAAAACTCCAGTATTAGAAGGATATGTAGCAGACAAAGCTACAGTAGAAGCAGCTGAAGTTAACAGGTGAAAGCTAGATATAGAAGCAGTTGTATATAGAAAATAGGGCATGGGTACCAAGATTACCAGGAAGGTGTAACACCACTGACAGGAACAGATATGATCACCAAAACCATATCCAAACAATCCAAACGACCCAACAAAACCAACTAAACCCAGTATATCCGACAACACCACCACAACCAGGAGAACTGACACTCGAAAGTGCCAGTAATTCCATATGCTCAGGTTATACACCCAGATTCCAAATGATCCGACAAAACCAGAGGATCCAAATACAAATCCGCTAGTACCATTAATACTGGTAGATCCAAACCATCCAGAAATGGATACAAGGTACCACCAGTACCAGAAACACCAGGTAAGGATACGCCAATTAAGTATGAAGCAGATCCACAAAAAGTTGTAGTGAAAGTATTCAATACAACAACAGGAACAGAGGTAGAATTACCAGCTGAGAAAAGTAAGTATTGAAAACGGAACACCAAACACAGTAATTCCCTGACAAAATCTAGAAGATAAGATTAAAGATTTGAAAAACGTGGATATACTCGTAGACAACAAAGACTTGTTGAAAGGTAAAAACTTCGATACAACCAAAGATGAAGGTCAAGACCCATCACAAGTGTATAAGTTATTAGTAAGAGAACGTACTACAACAGATACAGAAAACAAAAACCAGTAATACGTACAATTAAATACGTTAAAATAGACGATTCAACTGGAGAAGAAGTAGAAGTTGAAAAATGCACAACCAACTAATACAACAACAGTGAACTCTCACACGTAACCAAACAATGAACCTAGTAACAGGATTAACAACAAATGGAAAATGGAGTGAAAAACAAAACACTAGGAGAAGTTAAAAACCCAGTATTAGAAGGATATGTGCAGACAAAGCTACAGTAGAAGCAGCTGAAGTAACAGGTGAAAGCCAGGATATAGAAGAAAAAGTTGTATATAGAAAAATAGGGCATGGGTACCAGATTACCAGAAGGTAACACCACCGACAGGAAACAGATATGACACCAAAAACCATATCCAAACAATCCAAACGACCCAACAAAAACCAACAAACCCAGTATATCCGACAACACCACCACAACCAGGAGAACCGACACCGAAAGTGCCAGTAATTCCATATGTGCCAGGTTATACACCTAAGACACCAGATGGAAATCCATTAGTACCAGTTGATCCAGAACATCCAGAAAATGGATACAAGGTACCACCAGTACCAGAAACGCCAGGTAAGGATACGCCGATTACGTATGAAAAAGTGCCAAATAAACCACAACCAGAAACAACTGGTACTAAAGAAGTGACACGTACAATCAAATACGTGGATGAAAAAGGTAATGAATTAGCTAAAACATCTACGGATAAAGTTACATTCACGCGCAATGGTAGTGATTGGAATGCAGATGGTGGAGATAGTACATTTGATGCGGTGAAATCACCAGTAGTTAAAGGTTATATCTTAAAAGATGCAAAACAAAAAGAAGTAGCATCAGAAACAGTTATACCTGATTCAGAAGATAAAACAATTACTGTTACTTATACTAAAGTAGGTTCATTCGTACCGAAAGTGCCAGAAGGAGTAACACCAAAAACTCCTCTAACACCAACACCGTATGATAATGATCCGGAAGATCCAACTAAAGTGGTAACACCAAATCCGGAAAAACCACAAGATCCAAAAGATCCGAATAGTCCGAAAGTACCAGTATTTCCACAAGTACCAGGACATACTCCGGTAGTACCAAAAGACCCAACAAAACCAGTGAGTCCAGAAAACCCACTAGTACCGTTAACACCGGTGGATCCAAACCATCCAGAAAAAGGATATAACGTACCACCAGTGCCAACGACACCAGGTCAAGATACACCGATTACGTATGTAAAAGACGGACAACAAAAAGCAATCACAAGCTTCGTAGATCCAAAAGGAAATGTATTAGAAACACCAATCACAGAAACAGGTGATTCAAATACACCATTAACAAAAGACGGTGAAATCAAAGCAACAATTGCGAAATTAAAACTAAAAGGATATGATGTTGAAACTAACACTTATCCACCTAAGGGTACTTTTGATAACGATCCTAAGGTTGATCAATACTTCAAGGTGACATTAACACCACGTGTTAAACCAGTGAAACCATTTGATCCAACAAATCCGAAAGATCCAAATAAACCAGTACCAGGACAACCAATCGATCCAGATACACCAGTAGATCCAAATAATCCAAATGATCCAACAATTCCAAGATGGACAGAGGACTTAATAAACAAACTAGAAACTACAAAACAAGTAACACGTACAATTAACTATGTTGACGAAAAAGGAAACAAAGTTTCTGAGAAATCAACAGACAAAGTTACATTTACACGTGAAGCTAAGATTAACGTAGTAACAGGTGAGATTACTTATGGAGATTGGAAAGCAGTTGGTGGAGATAGTACATTTGATAAAGTATCATCACCAGTAGTTAAAGGTTACATCCTTAAAGACCCAGCTCAAAAAGAAGTTGCTGAAAGAAAAGGAATAACACCAACTGTTGCAAATCAAACGATTGAAGTGGTTTACAAGAAACTTGGTTCATGGATACCAAGAATTCCAGACGGTGTAACACCACCAACAGGAACAGATATGACACCAAAACCATATCCAAATAATCCAACAGATCCAACGAAACCAGGAACACCGACAGAAACAGTTCCTCATGTACCAGGACATACTCCGGTAGTACCGAAAGACCCAACGAAACCAGTGAGTCCAGAAAACCCACTAGTACCGTTAACTCCAGTAGATCCAAAAAGACCCAAACGAAAGGTTATAACATTCCACCGGTACCAGAGAATCGAAGTCTGGATATTCCAATCGAGTATGTTAAAGACGGACAACAAAGAGCGATTGTAAACTTCGTAGATGAAAACGGAAATTCAGTAGCTGCGTCTATTTTACAAACTGGTAAAGCAGGAGATAAATTCACGAAAGATACATTAGTGAAAGCTACAATTTCTGAGTTAGAATCTAAAGGATATGAAGTGAAAACAAATGACTATCCTAAAGAAGGAACAGGGGTATTTGATAATGATACTAAGGTAGATCAAATCTTCACAGTAACAGTTCGTAAGATTGAAGTTCTTCCACCGACACCAAGAGTTATTGAACGTCCAGGAGGAAATACTGTAGTAGAAGTTGGCGTGCCGAATAAGGATGCGGATACGTTGAACATTTGCTATACAAAACGAAATAATCCAAACGATCCAAGAGAAGAGATTGTTACTAAGAAAGACAAAGATGGCACATGGAAAATTGAAAAAGCTCCAGAAGGAGTTACAATTAATCCAAGTACCGGAATAGTTTCTATCCCAGGTAATAAAATTCAACCGAAGACATGGATTGATACTCAAACGAAACATGAAACTAAGTTTAGTAAGATTGTATCAGTAATGCCGAATATTCATGACTTAAAAGAATTTGTAGGAACAACAGAATGGATTGACGTTGAAGGTAAAGTCTTGAAACCAAGCGAAGAGGGTATTCATGAAAAAGGAAGATTTGATAATCTTGTTTGGTTAGTAACTATCCTTGAAGGAAATAAAATTACACATATTTTCGGGCCAGGAACACCAACGGTTGACAAACCTGAATACAAAGTTACAGTATGGTTTGATGAAAATGGAAATCCAATTAAACCGGACAAACCTGGCACTCATGAATCTGGAAAAATTCCAGGATATAGATTTATTACGACTACAACAAAAGATGGTGTTACTGTTCATAACTATGAAAAAGTACCTTCAGTAGATCCTAATAAACCTACACCAGGTACGCCAGAAAAACCAACTCCAGAAAGTAACCATATTACAATCTGGGTGGATGAAAATGGTAAGCCATTGAAACCAGAAAAACCTGGAACTCATGAACCAGGAAATATTCCTGGATACAGATATATTACAACTGTAACAAAAGATGGTGTAACTATTCATAAATTTGAAAAGATAACACCAGTAGATCCTAATAATCCTGTTCCACAGAAACCGACTACACCTATTCCAACTCCACAAGATCCGACTATTCCAACACCAGAAAGTCAAATTCCAACTCCAAACACTCCAGAAGCAAATACTCCGACTTCTGAAACAAATAGAAGAGAGGAATTACCAAACACAGGTACAGAAGCGAATGCTGGCTTAGCTAGCGCTGGTATCATGACCTTGTTAGCTGGTCTAGGATTAGGATTCTTCAAGAAGAAGGAAGAAGATGAGAAATAATAGATTTTTGTAATATAGGATAAATGAGGATGCTGGGGAAAAACTCAATTCTAGGAGAAATTGAAGTAAATCTTCCCACAATAAAACGCATAGTATCAAGTTTTTCAGGTAAGTAATCTGCACATAGTAATTACAAAGCGGAAGCCTATTAAATCAGTCTTTGATTGCGATAATCATATTGCAGAAACTAATGAATTTATTTGGTTTCCTGTTAAAAATTCCCTGCCAAAATAATTCTGGCAGGGAATTTTTTTACAATAAATATTTATGAACAATATTGAACAAATATATTTGGGGAGATGGATGATGAGACCATGAAGTGTATATTGCGTATATTTTTTTATTTCCAGTTACAATGCTTTTATCAACTCTGATAGTATTTTTAAAAATTTATACTATACTAAAATCAAAAAACATCTTATAATAGCAGTTATGAAACTTACAAACGAAGAAATACAAAAAATTGAAAAACTCCTAAGAGATTCATCGTACGCCAAATATCACAAACGTCTACAGATTATTTATTTTCGCTCAAAAGAAAAGAGTTATAAGGAAATCATGGATTTGCTAGATTGTAATAAAACAACTGTTTGGAGGAATTTGAAAAAATATAAGGAGTTTGGTTTAGAAGCTCTTCTTCAAGAGACCCGTGGTGGACGTCATCGAGAATATATGACTTACGAAGAAGAACAAGCATTTCTAAAACGTCATATAGAAACTGCTCAGGCTGGGGAATTTGTAACTGTCAATCAGTTATTCGAAGCCTATCAAAAAGAGATTGGCCGCACTTCCACACGTGATGGTTTCTATTATCTCCTGAAACGCCATGGTTGGCGAACGGTCACTCCTCGACCTGAACATCCCAAGAAGGCAGGCGCTCAGACAATTGAGACGTCTAAAAATAAAATCTACATTCGAGACCTTAAGTAAGCGCTTTAAAGAGGAGGGGACTTATAACAAAGTACGATTGATGTACCAAGATGAAGCTGGTTTCGGGAGGATCAGTAAGATGAGTTCTTGTTGGGCTCCTCAAGGAATTCGACCTAGCATTCCTAGTCATTATATGCGAGAATATCGCTATTGTTATGGGGCAGTAGATGCTCAGACAGGAGATTCCTTCTTCCTTATTGCTGGAGGATGCAATACTGAGTGGACGAATGAATTTCTACGGCAAGTCTCACAAGCTTATCCGGATGACTATATTTTACTTATCATGGATAATGCTATATGGTATAAATCAAGTACCTTAGAGATTCCAAGTAATATTGAGTTGGCTTTTATCCCACCTTATACACCAGAAATGAATCCTATTGAACAAGTCTGGAAAGAAATTCGAAAATGAGGTTTTAAAAATAAGGCTTTCCAAACATTGGAAGTTGTTATTGATAAGCTTCAAGAAGTTATTCAAGGACTGGGGAAAAAGCGTTGTAAAGTCCACTGTCAGCAGACAATGGACAAGGTTGTTTTTTGAAAATGATTGAGTATTATTTCAAATTTTGGAATTGTTATTTTAGAAATTGTTTCAACAATCACATTGGTAGCTGGAATTGTTGCTTTTTTAATCATGATATACGAACAGGTGTAGAAGATTTAATTTTATCATTTATCTTTAGTCCTTTTTGGATTACCAAGAATTGTTTTATGGTTACTTGCGATTTTAGAGTTTTTAACTTTAAACTAAAAAAATCTATAAATGAAACAAAGACGATGGATAATTCTTTATCGTCTTTTTGTTTACCTAAAAATTAAATACGGAGGAATAAAATGAGTATGTATCTGTTTGATGAGCAGCCAATTCTAGCAAATAAAAGCTCTAGCAAGAGAGCTTGGATTGAACGAGGCACTTGTTATGCAACAAATTAACTATTGGATCGAAATTAATAAACGTTCAGGAAAGAATTATCATGATGGAAAGTATTGGACATATAATTCTATTCGAGCATGGCAAGAAAATGACTTTGATTATATGAGTGTTGATACTGTCAAAAGAATATTTACAAAGCTAGCAAAGGCAGGTTATCTATTAGTTGGAAACTATAATAAAGATCCGAGGGATAAAACCTAGTGGTATACAATCAATAATGATAAACTAGAAGAGTTATTTTTTGAAATGAATCAACGAAAGATGGATGAAGAAAGAAGAGTTAGGGAACAAAAGTTAGAGGAGTCAATGCCAAATGCATTAGGGCAAAATGCCCCAATGGATGATGGCAAAATGCCCCAACGCATGATAGCAGATTGCTCTAATGCATTTGATGATTTTACCCCAATGCATGATGACAGAATCCTCCAACCATTACCAGAGATTACTACAAAGAATACAACAGAGATTAGTCAGATAATTTCCTCATGTCCTTCCATCAATCCATCACAAACAAAACAAAGTCTTATAGAAGAAGGACGGATAGAGGGTGTAAAGAAAGAAAAATCATATTCAGATAGTTTAGAAGAACTAAGAAATCAGACTGACTATTATGAACATTTAAGTGTTGGGAATAATGAGATAGCAGAATTGTATGATCAAATTCTCAGAATACTTGCTGATGTGATGATTTTACAACCATCTAGTTTAGTTTCAATTAACCAAGTAAAGCTTCCTGCATCAATTGTGCAAGAAAGATTTAGATGCTAATGCTTGATTTCATCGCTTTTGTAGCCGAAAGGAATCGAAAAAAAGAGCGCACAAAATCCCCTTATCTGAAAGCGTTTCAGATTAAGTTTCGCTATGGTGGAAGTTACTTTGAGAAGTTACCTCTTGCTTTATAAAAGTCTGATAACAAGTTTTTGCTTGACAAGTTTCTGTATAAATAATAGAATAGTAAAAAACCTTTAAAGCAGTCCAGAGAGGCAGCTAAGGTTAGACGTTGAAAGGGTGGAGACTACCCATTTTTCGTGGAACCTTGCTGTAGGCAGGTTCCTTTTTTCATGGTTTCTTTTGAATATTCTCTCTTGCTAACAAAGGTAAAAGGAGAAAAGTATGCGAGAACAACGTCCAGTTATTGCCCTAGACTTTCCTAATTTTGAAGCTGTCAAGGACTTCTTAGCTCTGTTTCCAGAAGAAGAGAAACTCTATTTGAAAGTTGGAATGGAATTATACTATTCTACAGGCCCTGAGATTATTTCTTACTTAAAGAACCTGGGGCACAGTGTCTTTCTTGATCTCAAACTGCATGATATTCCCAATACAGTCAAGTCAGCTATGAAGGTCTTGTCTCAGTTTGGTGTGGATATGACCAATGTTCATGCTGCTGGTGGTGTAGAGATGATGAAGGCTGCGCGTGAAGGTCTTGGAAGTCAAGCAACATTAATCGCCGTGACGCAGCTTACTTCAACATCGGAAGCTCAGATGCGGGATTTTCAAAACATTCAAACTAGTCTTCAAGAATCAGTCATTCACTATGCCAAGAAAACAGCTGAAGCTGGTTTAGATGGAGTTGTATGCTCGGCTCAAGAAGTGCAACGCATCAAGCAGGCTACCCATTCAGATTTTATCTGCCTGACGCCAGGCATTCGTCCTCAAGGAGCAGCTGTTGGTGATCAAAAACGGGTCATGACGCCAGCAGATGCCTATCAAATTGGAAGTGACTATATCGTAGTGGGACGTCCGATTACGCAAGCTGAAGATCCTGTTGCAGCTTATCATTCCATCAAGGATGAATGGACACGAGACTGGAAATAAATAATTTTTAGAAACAAAAGGAGAAAACTATGACACTTGCTAAAGACATCGCTAGCCATTTACTTAAAATTCAAGCGGTCTACCTCAAACCAGAGGAACCTTTTACTTGGGCATCTGGGATTAAGTCACCCATTTATACAGATAACCGTGTAACTTTGGCCTATCCAGAAACTCGTACCTTGATTGAAAATGGCTTTGTAGAAGCTATTAAAGAAGCCTTTCCTGAGGTAGAAGTGATTGCAGGAACTGCAACAGCGGGAATTCCCCATGGAGCTATCATTGCTGACAAAATGAATCTACCATTTGCTTACATTCGCAGCAAACCCAAAGACCATGGTGCTGGAAATCAAATTGAGGGCCGTGTAGCTCAAGGTCAAAAGATGGTAGTTGTTGAGGATTTGATTTCAACAGGTGGCTCAGTTCTTGAAGCTGTAGCTGCAGCCAAACGAGAAGGAGCTAATGTTCTTGGTGTTGTAGCAATTTTCAGCTACCAATTATCAAAAGCAGATAAGAACTTTGCAGATGCAGAAGTCAAACTAGTCACACTCTCTAATTACAGTGAATTGATTCACCTAGCTCAAGAAGAGGGGTATATTACACCAGAAGGTCTCGATCTACTAAAACGTTTTAAAGAAGACCAAGAAAAATTGGCAAAATACTTAAGATATAGAAAAATCAGGTAGTCACTAGGATTACCTGATTTTATTTCATCTAATAAACATTGTAAATATTCTTTAAAATTCTTGATAAAAAGTTCATCATGTGAAGCATTATTGTTCTCTAATTAAAAAAATGATTGCTAGTTTGAAATTTGCAAACAAAAATTGTTGAATAACTAATGAAAAAAAGAGTTAAGATGTTTATGCAATCAAAGAGTAAACGCTTACTTTTATTGAGGAGGGCATTTTATGTCATACAAAACAAGCAATGCAGAAGGACCAGTAGATTTTATTAATACTTATGATTTGGAGTCTATGGCTCAACAAGTCATTCCAAAAGCTTCTTTTTGCTATATAGCTAGTGGAGCTGAGGATACTTTTACCTTAAGAGAAAATATTCGAGCTTTTAACCACAAACTGATTGTACCTCACACTCTTTGTGATGTTGAAAATCCAAGTACAGAGATTGATTTTGCAGGTGAAAAATTGTCTTCACCAATCATTATGGCGCCTGTTGCAGCACATAAGTTAGCCAATGAACAAGGAGAAGTGGCGACTGCGCGTGGTGTTCATGAGTTTGGTTCCCTTTATACTACAAGTTCATACTCTACTGTTGACTTACCAGAAATTAGCCAAGCCCTTCAAGGGACTCCTCACTGGTTCCAATTTTACTTTAGTAAAGATGATGGAATTAACCGTCACATTATGGACCGTGTCAAGGCAGAAGGTTATAAAGCGATTGTCTTGACAGCAGATGCGACTGTAGGGGGCAATCGTGAGGTTGACAAACGCAACGGCTTTGTATTCCCAGTTGGTATGCCAATCGTAGAAGAATATCTACCAGAGGGTGCTGGTAAGTCAATGGACTTTGTCTACAAATCAGCTAAACAACGCTTATCTCCACGAGATGTAGAATTTATTGCTGAGTACTCAGGTTTACCAGTTTACGTAAAAGGACCACAATGCCGTGAAGACGTTGAACGTTCACTTGCTGCAGGTGCATCTGGTATCTGGGTAACAAACCATGGTGGACGCCAAATCGACGGTGGACCCGCTGCCTTTGACTCACTTCAAGAAGTAGCTGAAGCGGTTGACAAACGTGTACCAATTGTCTTTGACTCTGGTATTCGTCGTGGACAACACGTCTTTAAAGCCTTGGCTTCTGGAGCTGACTTGGTAGCTATTGGACGACCAGTTATTTATGGTTTGGCTCTTGGGGGTAGCGTCGGTGTGCGTCAAGTCTTTGAACACTTGAATAATGAATTGAAGACAGTCATGCAATTATCTGGAACTCAGACAATTGAAGATGTCAAACACTTTAAACTTCGTCACAATCCATATAATCCAAGCTTCCCAGTCGATTCTCGTGATTTGAAATTGTATTGATAAAATAGATTGCCTCCACTTGCTGTGGAGGTTTTTCTTCGTCTATAGGAGGAATAAATCACCATTACAAACAATATAAATATATTTTCTAATCAAATATCTTGCTAGGGCTTTCATTTTTTGCTATACTGGTGCAGTAATTAAATAATAAAGACATTTGGGGTGCTTTAGGCTGAGATGATACCCATTGAACCTGATACAGGTAAGACTGGCGAAGGGAAATGTGAAACGTTTTTTCGTATGGCGAAATGAACAATCTAATCTTGTAAGCTAAACTCTAATTCTTGATTGTAATTGGAGTTTTTTCTTTTTTAAACGTCTTTAGCTTGTACAGAACATTGGCTTTCTCCTTTAATTTACCTCTTGTCTAAAAAGGAGTTTTTGATAGAAGAATAAAGAATTTATTTTTGTTAGTGCCTTATTTTAACGATAAGTAGGAAAGGAATAGAAAAGATGAAAACACAAGATTATGCATTTCAACCAGGTTATGAGGTTGGACAATTTTTAAAAGATAGTCAGCTAGATTGGCAGGCGGCTATCAACCATCGTTTTGTCAAAGAACTATTTGAGGGAAGAATTGAGGACAATGTCTTAAAAACCTATCTTATTCAAGATTATCATTTCTTTGATGCTTTCTTGTCCATGCTTGGAGCTTGTGTGGCTCATGCTGATAAGCTTGATGCTAAACTTCATTTTACTAAACAATTAGGTTTTCTTGAAGCTGATGAGGACGGCTATTTCCAAAAAGCTTTTCAAGAATTAGGTGTCAAAGAAAAGGACTATCTTCACGTTACTCTCCATCCTGTTACAAGAGACTTTCAAAAACTCATGTATTCGGCTGTAGATTCTTCTGATTATGCTCAATTATTGGTTATGCTTGTTATTGCAGAAGGTCTCTATCTGGATTGGGGGTCTAAAGACTTGCCGCTTCCCAAACGCTATGTTCATCAAGAATGGATTAATCTTCATAAGGGACCTTTATTTGAAGAATGGGTTCAGTTTCTTGTTGATGAGTTAAACCGAGTTGCTGGGAATCGAGCAGACCATACAGAACTTCAGAAACGTTGGAATCAAGCAGTATCTCTAGAATTAGCTTTTTGATCTAGGTTATGATGAATAATGTTCTGGTAGCAATAAGAATTAAAATACTTAATATAGAAGGTGAGGAAGCATACTAGTGCCTTTCACTGATGTAGTTAATCTATAAATGTAATCTGAGAAAGTAGTAGAATTTAGTCTGGCTATTTTTAATTAAGGAATCAGTATTGAAAAGTTTGAATTGTCGCTGAATAATTATATAGATATATTTTGTAAACAAATATCTTGCTAGGGCTTTCATTTTTCTGCTATACTAAAATCAGTAATAAAATAATAAAGACATTTGGGGTGCTTTTAGGCTGAGATGATACCCATTGAACCTGCTACAGTTAGTACTGTCGAAGGGAAATGTGAATAGTTTTTCTTGAGAAAGGAAAAACCATCTAATTTTTGTAAGCGAAAACTCTAATTCTTGTGTGTAATTAGAGTTTTTTATTTTTTACTAGATAGACTAGATGCAGAGTATGATGGCAGGTCTTTCTTAAACGCCCAATTGTCTTAAAAGGAGTTTTTATGTTTAAAAAGTGGCGTTTAAAAGATGTCCTCTTGCTTGCTTTCTTGTCTATCTTTTTTGGTGGCGTTTTTGTGGGTTCAGGATATTTATATAATATTTTGACTCTTGGTTTGACACCATTAGGTTTACAAGCTTTTGCAAATGAAATATTATTTGGTCTTTGGTGTATGGCTGCACCTATTGCTGCAATTTTCGTTCCAAGATTTGGTAGTGCAACGATTGGAGAAGTTTTAGCAGCCCTTGCTGAAGTTTTGTATGGTAGTCAATTCGGTTTAGGAGCTCTATTATCAGGTTTGGTACAAGGGTTGGGAAGTGAAGTTGGCTTTCTTGTGACCAAGAATCGTTATGAAAGTTGGCTTTCACTGACTGCGAATAGTATTGGGATTACACTCTTTAGTTTTGTTTATGAATACATTAAGCTAGGTTATTATGCCTTTTCTCTTCCTTTTGTCTTGTCCTTGCTTGTAGTACGTTTTATTTCCGTCTTTTTCTTCTGTGCCATCTTGGTTCGTACTACGGTCAAACTTTACCATCAGTTTTCTGCTGGGGGGAAAGCATAGATGGGGGTGGAATTGAAGGGGATTGTCTATCCCTCTTTCACAAAGCCGATTGATTTTACTTTTCATGGGCAAGCCTTTACCTTGTTAGTTGGGAGCAGTGGTTCAGGAAAATCTAGCCTCTTTCAAATTATTGCTCAAGTCAGTTCTCTTCCCTATAGTGGTCAAGTCCTGATAGATGGGAGTGAGATCAGTCAGCTTTCTATCGTGGAACGTGTCCAGACGGCTGGTATTCTCTTTCAAAATCCCAATCATCAATTTACCATGGAGAACTTGTTTGAGGAGCTGGTTTTTACCTTGGAAAATATTGGGCATCCTGTTCAGGAAATTGATTCTAAAATAGCAGAGGTGGTCCAGCAATGTCGCTGCAAGGCAATCTTGCACCGTCCAATTCATCACTTATCAGGTGGGGAAAAGCAAAAGGCTGCTTTGGCTGTTCTCTTTGCTATGAATCCTAGGGTCTATCTCTTGGATGAGCCCTTTGCTTCCATTGACCGCAAGAGCAGGTTAGAGATATTGGAGATTCTAAAAGAGTTGTCCTCTAATGGGAAGACAGTTATTTTGTGTGACCATGATTTAACGGACTATGAAGACTATATCGACCATATGGTGGAGCTAAGAGACGGCCAGTTAAGGGAGGTGTTTCAAATCCCTTGCTCTGAGATGACACAGATTGCTTCAAAGGAAGTTGCTTCTAGCCAAGAACTATTTCATATGGACCGTATGACTTGTGAGCTAGATTATCGCCCCCTCTTTTCCATCGCTGATTTTACATTCTATGAAGGAATTTCCTGTATCTTAGGTGATAATGGTGTTGGGAAATCAACCCTTTTTCGCTCCATTCTCCAGTTTCAGAAGTATCAAGGAAAGATTAGTTGGAAAAATAGGCTATTAAAAAAGAGAAAAAGTCTCTATAGTGAGATAACAGGTGTGGTACAAGAGGCTGAGAAGCAATTTATCAGAACCAGTCTCAAAGAAGAACTTCAGTTGGAACATCTAGATAGTGAAAATAATAAAAGAGTCAAAGAAGCATTGCGATTATTTGATTTGGAGGCTTCCTTTAGAGAAAAGTCCCTATCAGTTAAGTGGGGGACAGCAAAAGATGATTCAATTATTGACCATGCTGACGAGTAGAGCCACTATTGTCTTACTAGATGAACCTTTTGCAGGTTTAGATGATAGAGCATGTGATTATGTCTGTGAGTGGATAAAGGAGGATAGCCAAAAGGGACGTAGTTTTTTGATTATTTCCCATCGCTTAGATCCGCTTGTGTCAATAGTTGATTACTGGGTTGAAATGACTGCTACAGGTTTAAAACATCTAAAAGAAGTGTCTATCACAAGACCTATAAAATCTCTTTGTATAGATGATGAAAGGGAGGTGAGACTGAATGGTTAAAGTTCCTACTAAAACTCCGGTCACTAGTCTCTTTTTACTACTTTTATCTTTGGAGACCTCCTTTGTTCCATCAGTTAGTCTCAATCTATCGGTTGTTTTCTTTTGCATAGTCTATATGAGTTTTTACCGTAAGTTTCGTATGATGTTTTGGATGGTTGTCTTGGCTATTTTACCAGCCTTTGCTAACTACTGGGCAGTTCATTTGCATGGAGATACGTCCCAAGCAGTGATACTTGGAACTAGGGCTTTTGTAACGGTTTGTATAGGGATTGTGTTTATTTCAAGCATCTCACTCAAAGAGTTGCTACTGTATTTGGCCCAAAAGGGCTTGTCACGGTCTTGGGCCTATGCCTTACTAGTAGTTTTTAATGCTTTTCCACTGATTCAAAAGGAAATTAAATCCTTAAAGGAAGCATGTTTGTTACGAGGGCAAGAATTGCACTTTTGGTCACCCTTGATTTATAGTAAGGTCCTGATTACTGTATTTAGATGGCGGCATCTATACTTAAGAGCCTTATCGGCACATGGTTATGATGAAGATGCCATGATAGAAAAATCTTATCGGAGCTTTTATATTCCCAGACAGACGAAAATTCTCTATCTACTTATATTTTTAATCCTTCAAACCAGTCTATTTTTATAAAGGAGTTATTATGGAATTTACAGATATTGCTATGGAATTATCTAAGGAAGGCTGGCAGGCTTCCTTTCAGCACCCCTTTGTTTTGCAGTTACAAAAGGGCAATTTAGAGCCATCCATTTTTCGCTATTACTTGATTCAGGACGCCTACTACTTAAACGCCTTTTCAAAAGCCTATGATCTCTTGGCTGAAAAAACTTCAAACCAAGAGATGAAGAGACTCTTGAAACAAAATGCTCAAAGCTTAGTAGAAGGGGAGTTATTTATCCGCCAACAGTTTTTCAAGGAATTAGAAATTAGGGACGAGGAAATGGAAGAGCAGCCAATTGCTCCAACCTGCTATCATTATGTTTCGCACATTTATCGGCAATTTGAAGAAGAAAATCTAGCTATTGCTTTTGCAAGCTTGCTTCCCTGCCCATGGTTGTACCATGATATAGGTAAGGAACTCAATCGTAAACCTTCTCCGGAACCTCTTTATCAACGCTGGATAGAAACTTATATTACGGATGAGTTAGAGCAGCAGATCAAAGAAGAGACTGAGCTAGTCAATCAATTCTACCGAGAAAGTGATGAAGTAGACAAGAAAAAAATGCTCGAAGCCTTTAGGATAAGTGTTCATATGGAAGCACAGTTTTGGGAAATGGCCTACCAGCATCAAACATGGAAAAGCGACTTACAGTCTTTAGAAAATGGAGCATAGGAGAAAATGAGAACCAACCAATTACAAATTCACAAATTAACAGTTTTATCAATGATGATCGCCCTTGATGTGGTTTTGACACCTATCTTCCGAATCGAAGGAATGGCACCTATGTCTAGTGTCGTTAATATTTTAGCTGGTATCATGATGGGGCCTGTCTATGCTTTAGTCATGGCAACTGTAACAGCCTTTATCCGTATGACTACACAAGGAATTCCTCCTTTGGCCCTAACAGGAGCAACCTTTGGAGCACTGCTTGCAGGACTTTTTTACAAGCATGGTAGAAAATTCTACTTCTCTGCCCTAGGGGAAATCATAGGTACAGGTATCATCGGTTCTATTGTTTCTTACCCAGTTATGGTATTGTTCACAGGATCAGCTGCTAAACTGAGTTGGTTCATCTACACACCACGCTTTATCGGAGCAACTTTGATTGGAACAGCCATCGCTTTTGTAGCCTTTCGATTCTTAATCACTCAGGAGTTCTTTAAAAAAGTACAAAGCTACTTCTTTGAAGAAAGGATGGATTGATGAAGGACTTTAAAAATCCCTTTCCCATCTCATCTAGTTGCTTGATTCACTGCATCACCAATGAGATATCTTGTGAGATGCTTGCCAATGCTATTTTGGCTTTGGGTTGTAAGCCTGTTATGGCAGATGACCCCAGAGAGGTCCTTGATTTTACCAAGCAAAGTGAGGTCGTTTTACTAAATTTAGGGCATTTGTCAGCTGAGAAGGAAAAAGCAATTCGTATGGTAACTTCTTATGCAGCTCAAGTTTCTCTCCCAATGGTAGTAGATGCGGTTGGCGTAACGGCTTCAATCATTCGTAAGAGCTTAGTTATAGACCTTTTAGACTATAGACCTACGGTCCTTAAAGGAAATATGTCGGAAATTCGAAGTCTTGTTGGTTTGAAGCACCACGGAGTTGGTGTCGATGCGAGTTCTAAAGATCAAGAAACTGAGGATTTAGTAGAGGTCCTAAAAGACTGGTGCCAGAGCTATCCCGGAATTGCTTTTTTGGTAACAGGTCCTAAAGACCTCATTGTCTCAACTAATCAAGTCGCGGTCTTGACGAATGGTTGTCAAGAACTGGATTGGATAACAGGTACAGGAGATTTGGTTGGAGCCTTGACAGCGATTTTTCTCAGCCAAGGAAAGAATGCCTTTGAAGCTTCTTGCCTTGCAGTCTCTTATCTCAATATCTCTGCTGAGAGAATAGTTGTTCAAGGAATGGGATTGGAAGAATTTCGTTACCAAGTACTCAATCAACTTTCTCTTCTAAAAAGAGATGAAAATTGGCTAGATGCCATTAAAGGAGATGTTTATGAATAGAGAGGCACTTAGACTGTATCTAGTTACGAATCGCTATCAAGATTCTTTGGAAAGCTTTCTTGAAAAAGTTGAGAAAGCTTGTCGTTCAGGCGTCACTATGATTCAGCTACGAGAAAAAGATCTTACGACCAATCAGTATTATGAGCTTGCAAAAAGAGTGAAGCAAATTACTGATGCCTACCAAGTTCCCTTGATTATTGATGATCGTTTAGATGTGTGTTTAGCTGTCGATGCTGCAGGACTTCATATAGGTGATGACGAACTCCCAATTTCAGTAGCCAGACAAGTCTTGGGTCCTGAAAAAATTCTAGGTGTAACCGCAAAAACAGTAAAAAGAGCACTTGAAGCAGAAGAATCTGGGGCAGATTACTTGGGCACAGGAGCCATTTTCCCGACTACGACCAAGGAAAATGCACCCATCACTCTGATTTCAACCTTGAAGACAATTTGCCAAAGGGTCGCCATTCCAGTAGTTGCTATTGGCGGCTTGACATCAGAGAATATTGACCAACTTATCGGCACGGGTATAGCTGGTGTAGCTGTCGTACGTGATCTGATGCAGGCAAGAGATATTGAAGCAAGAACTAAAAAATTTTTTAACAAAAATTAGATCAAATCATTTCCTAATCGAAAAACTCTCTAATTCCCTGAAAGTAGGAACTAGAGAGTTTTTAATCTTTAAAAACTGGTATGGTTGACTGGGCCAGAACCATGCCCAAGTTCAGGAGCATCTTGAATGGCTTTTGTGATAAAGGCCTTGGCCTTATCAACTGCCTGGTAAAGACTTCTGCCCTTGGCTAGTTCAGCCGTAATCACTGCAGCAAAGGTACATCCAGTACCATGGGTGTGACAGGTTTGAATTCTTGGACTTTCCCAGACAAATTCTTCATCTTTCGTGAAAAGGAAATCTTTGGCTCCACCTTCTAGGTGTCCGCCTTTGATAACAACAGACTTAGGACCAAATTCTTTTAAAATCAGGCGACCGGCACGCTGCATGTCTTCAGGATCATGGATTGAAAAACCGACAATTTCTTCTGCTTCAGGAAGATTAGGTGTAATAATTGTTGCAAGAGGTAGCAAGTTTGTTTTGAGATAGTCTCTTGCGTTTGTATCAATCAAAGCATCTCCACTGGTAGCGACCATAACAGGGTCAAGGACGTAGGGACAATCCAACTTTTTAAGATAGGGTTGGATGATTTCCATGATTTCAGTAGTTGCCAACATCCCAGTTTTTACAGCCTGAGGTGGAATATCAGAAAAGACACTGTCCATTTGGGCTTTCAACATTTGAGGAGAAACATGCTCGATTAATTGAACGCCTCGGGTATTTTGAGCAACAAGACTTGTCACTACAGCCATTCCATAGACATCTCTAGCTTGGAAAGACTTTAAATCAGCCATAATTCCAGCACCACCGCTAGGGTCAGTACCTGCAATGGTCAAAGCAACGGGTAAATAAGTCATCTAAAACCTCCCAACCAACTGAAGTTTGTATTCTTAAGAACAAGCTAGTCTGTTTTAGAAAGTCAATAGAAGACTGCTGGTCCCCATTATGATTTCCACTTCCATCAGCTAGCATTACCTAGATTGAGTCAAAGGGATCTAACAGTCGTTAATCTCAGCTTTACGCACCCCTAGTGGTTGTTTTCTTTTTTCTTTAGTATAGCATATTTTTATAGTTTATATAGTAAGATTTGATTGAAAATTCTTTATCATAGAGTTAAAATTCTATTTTTCAAAGAAAAAATTAATTTTATAATTGACAAATGTAGATTTTAAGGGTATACTGATAATTGTAATTGACAAATGTAGATTTTGGAGGTGTGATTATGCAGATTTCAGATGCAGAATGGCAGGTCATGAAGATTATTTGGATGCAAGGAGAGCAGACCAGTACGGATTTGATCAGGGTTCTGGCTGAGCGATTCGACTGGTCCAAGTCGACCATTCAAACTCTTTTGGCTCGTTTGGTTGAGAAAGAGTGTCTGACTCGAAAAAAAGAAGGCAAGTCCTTTGTCTATTCAGCACTTTTGACTTTGGATCAAAGTCGAGGCTTGCTTGTCCAAGATATCAAAGACAAGGTTTGTTCTCGTAGGATCAAGCAGTTAGTGGCTGATTTGATTATGGAATGTGATTTTACTCTGGCTGACTTGGAAGACTTAGAAGCTGTGATTTCAGAGAAGAAATCAAGCGCTGTAACAGAAGTAAGATGTAATTGTATGTAAAGGAGACGTCATGTTAAATAGTATTGTAACCATTATTTGTATTGCCCTTATCGCGTTTATCTTGTTCTGGTTTTTCAAAAAGCCTGAAAAAGCTGGACAAAAGGCCCAGCAAAAAGAGGGCTACCAAGAGATTCGAGTGGAAGTCATGGGGGCTATACGCCTGAGTTGATTATCCTCAAGAAATCAGTGCCAGCCCGCATTGTTTTTGACCGCAAGGATCCTTCACCCTGTTTGGATCAAATTGTTTTTCCAGACTTTGGTGTGCATGCGGACCTGCCTATGGGGGAAGAGTATGTAGTGGAAATCACGCCTGAGCAGGCTGGAGAGTATGGTTTCTCTTGTGGCATGAATATGATGCACGGCAAGATGATTGTAGAGTAGGAGGAGACTATGACAGAAATTGTGAAAGCAAGCTTGGAAAATGGCATTCAAAAAATCCGTATTCGAGCTGAAAAAGGCTATCATCCAGCCCATATCCAGCTTCAAAAAGGGATTCCAGCTGAGATTACCTTTCATCGTGCAACCCCTTCAAACTGTTATAAGGAAATTCTGTTTGAAGAAGAAGGCATCTTAGAACCAATCGGCGTAGACGAAGAGAAAACAATTCGTTTTACCCCTCAAGAATTAGGCCAACATGAATTTTCTTGTGGCATGAAGATGCAAAAAGGAAGCTATACAGTCGTTGAGAAGACTCGAAAATCTCTATCACTTTTACAGCGTTTTTGGATTACTAGTATCTTTACTGTGCCTCTTGTGATCCTCATGATTGGGATGTTGACAGGTAGTATTAGTCACCAAGTTATGCATTGGGGAACCTTTCTAGCCACTACACCGATTATGTTGGTGGCAGGGTGGTCCTTATATCCAAAGCGCTTGGGCCAGCTTTAAAAAGCACAATGCTAATATGGATACCTTGGTTGCGCTGGGAACCCTAGTAGCCTATGGCTATAGCTTAGTTGCCCTCTTTGCAGGTCTCCCTGTTTACTTCGAAAGTGCTGGATTTATCCTCTTCTTCGTTCTTTTGGGAGCAGTTTTTGAGGAAAAAATGCGAAAAAATACTTCCCAAGCTGTAGAGAAATTACTTGACTTGCAGGCTAAAACAGCAGAGGTATTGCGAGATGAACGCTATGTTCAAGTTCCTTTGGAACAAGTCAAGGTAGGCGACCTGATTCGAGTGCGTCCCGGTGAAAAGATTGCGGTTGATGGTGTCGTAGTAGAAGGTGTCTCTAGTATTGACGAATCCATGGTGACAGGTGAGAGTCTGCCCGTGGACAAGACAGTTGGAGATATTGTGATTGGCTCAACCATCAATAATAGTGGAACACTTGTTTTTAGAGCAGAAAAAGTTGGTTCAGAGACTGTTTTGGCTCAGATTGTGGACTTTGTGAAGAAAGCTCAAACCAGTCGTGCGCCGATTCAGGATTTAACAGACAACATTTCAGGTATTTTTGTACCAGTAGTCGTCATTTTAGCAATTTTGACCTTTTGGGTATGGTTTGTTTTGTTAGGAGCTAGCTTTGTGAATTCTCTTCTCTATAGTGTGGCGGTCTTGATTATTGCTTGCCCTTGTGCCTTGGGTCTTGCAACACCGACAGCCCTTATGGTGGGGACAGGCCGCAGTGCCAAGATGGGAGTTCTCCTCAAAAATGGAACGGTTCTACAGGAAATCCAGAAAGTTCAAACGATTGTCTTTGATAAGACCGGGACTTTGACGGAAGGGAAACCTGTGGTAACAGATATCATCGGCGACGAAGTAGAAGTGCTTGGATTGGCAGCTTCCTTGGAAGAAGCTTCTCAACACCCACTGGCTGAGGCTATTGTTAAGCGAGCGACTGAAACTGGACTTGAGCTTCACACTGTGGAAAATTTCCAAGCCTTGCACGGAAAAGGTGTTTCAGGGAAAATCAATGGAAAACAAGTTCTGCTTGGAAATGCTAAAATGCTGGATGGCATGGATATTTCTAGCATTTATCAAGATAAACTAGAAGAACTGGAAAAAGAAGCTAAGACAGTTGTGTTCTTGGCTGTTGACAATGAAATCAAAGGCTTGCTTGCTTTTCAAGATATTCCCAAGGAAAATGCTAAGCTTGCCATCAGTCAGTTGAAAAAACGAGGTCTTAAAACAGTCATGCTGACAGGAGATAATGCAGGTGTGGCGCGTGCTATTGCAGATCAGATTGGAATCGAAGAGGTTATTGCAGGTGTCTTGCCAGAAGAAAAAGCTCATGAAATCCATAAGCTACAAGTGGCTGGCAAAGTAGCCTTTGTTGGTGATGGTATCAATGACGCTCCTGCCCTCAGTGTAGCAGATGTGGGGATTGCTATGGGAGCTGGAACAGATATTGCTATCGAGTCAGCAGATTTGGTGTTGACAACTAATAACCTCCTAGGAGTGGTACGTGCCTTTGACATGAGTAAGAAAACCTTTAATCGTATTCTGCTCAATCTTTTTTGGGCCTTCATCTACAATGTCGTCGGAATTCCGATTGCAGCAGGGGTCTTTTCAGGTGTTGGACTGGCCCTCAATCCAGAACTGGCAGGTCTAGCCATGGCCTTTAGTTCTGTATCTGTGCTGATCAGTTCCCTTCTGTTAAACTTTAGTAAAATAGACTAAAAGAGGGCTTGCTCGCTTTATACTCTTCGAAAATCTCTTCAAACCACGTCAGCTTTATCTGCAACCTCAAAGCTGTGCTTTGAGTAACCTGCGGCTAGCTTCCTAGTTTGTTCTTTGATTTTCATTGAGTATTATAAAACAGAAACTAAAAACGTTTCCAAACTGTACTGTGATAGAGAATAAAAACTTCTGAGCAGATTCTTAGTAAAGTCAAAAATAAATGTGATAAATTAGTAGTGTAAAAATTTGCTGAAACGTTTTCAAAAACTATATGAAACCTTTTTAGTAGATTTAAAAATATTTGAAGGAGAGTTATCATTATGACTCAAGGGAAAATTACTGCATCTGCAGCAATGCTTAATGTATTGAAAACATGGGGCGTAGATACAATCTACGGTATCCCATCAGGAACACTCAGCTCATTGATGGACGCTTTGGCTGAAGACAAAGATATCCGCTTCTTGCAAGTTCGCCACGAAGAAACAGGTGCTCTTGCAGCGGTTATGCAAGCTAAATTCGGCGGCTCAATCGGGGTTGCAGTTGGTTCAGGTGGTCCAGGTGCGACTCACTTGATTAACGGTGTTTACGATGCAGCTATGGATAACACTCCATTCCTAGCAATCCTTGGATCACGTCCAGTTAATGAATTGAACATGGATGCTTTCCAAGAATTGAACCAAAACTCCAATGTACAACGGTATCGCTGTATACAACAAACGTGTAGCTTACGCTGAGCAATTGCCAAAAGTTATTGATGAAGCTTGCCGTGCTGCAGTTTCTAAAAAAGGTCCAGCTGTTGTTGAAATCCCAGTAAACTTCGGTTTCCAAGAAATCGACGAAAACTCATACTACGGTTCAGGTTCATACGAGCGTTCATTCATCGCTCCTGCTTTGAACGAAGTTGAAATCGACAAAGCTGTTGAAATCTTGAACAATGCTGAACGTCCAGTTATCTATGCTGGTTACGGTGGTGTTAAAGCTGGTGAAGTCATCACTGAATTGTCACGTAAAATCAAAGCACCAATCATCACAACTGGTAAAAACTTTGAAGCTTTCGAATGGAACTATGAAGGTTTGACAGGTTCTGCTTACCGTGTTGGTTGGAAACCAGCCAACGAAGTGGTCTTTGAAGCAGACACAGTTCTTTTCCTTGGTTCAAACTTCCCATTTGCTGAAGTTTACGAAGCATTCAAGAACACTGAAAAATTCATCCAAGTCGATATCGACCCTTACAAACTTGGTAAACGTCATGCCCTAGACGCTTCAATCCTTGGTGACGCAGGTCAAGCAGCTAAAGCTATCCTTGACAAAGTGAACCCAGTTGAATCTACTCCATGGTGGCGTGCAAACGTTAAGAACAACCAAAACTGGCGTGATTACATGAACAAAATCGAAGGTAAAACTGAGGGTGAATTGCAATTGTATCAAGTTTACAATGCAATCAACAAACATGCTGATCAAGACGCTATCTACTCAATCGACGTAGGTGACACTACTCAAACATCTACTCGTCACCTTCACATGACACCTAAGAACATGTGGCGTACATCTCCACTCTTTGCGACAATGGGTATTGCCCTTCCTGGTGGTATCGCTGCTAAGAAAGACAATCCAGATCGCCAAGTATGGAACATCATGGGTGACGGTGCATTCAACATGTGCTACCCAGACGTTATCACAAACGTTCAATACGACCTTCCAGTTATCAACGTTGTCTTCTCAAATGGTAAATATGCCTTCATCAAGGACAAATACGAAGACACAAACAAACACTTGTTTGGTTGTGACTTCCCTAATGCTGACTATGCGAAAATCGCTGAAGCTCAAGGAGCTGTTGGATTTACAGTTGACCGTATCGAAGACATCGATGCAGTTGTTGCAGAAGCTGTTAAATTGAACAAAGAAGGTAAAACTGTTGTGATCGATGCTCGCATCACTCCACACCGTCCACTTCCAGTAGAAGTACTTGAATTGGATCCAAAACTTCACTCAGAAGAAGCAATCAAAGCCTTCAAGGAAAAATACGAAGCAGAAGAACTCGTACCATTCCGTCTCTTCTTGGAAGAAGAAGGATTGCAATCACGCGCAATTAAATAATTCCTCTCGTCGAAAATCAAAGATAAATTTATAGACTTCTTTATTAGGTTACTGCCGACGATTCCATCATTGAAACCTTAATTTTCAATGATGGAATCTAGTGTGGAGCCTAGAAAAAGTCCCAAAGGATTTTTCGTAGTTTGATGAGCAAAGATTTGCCATCAAACTTGGTTCCACCTTGTTTATTCTTTGATTTTCATAGAGAGAAACTTGAAAAGATCGGAGCAATCCGGTCTTTTTATGGAGGATAGTAAATGAATTTAAATCAATTAGATATTATCGTTTCAGATGTTCCCAAAGTCTGTGCTGACTTGGAGCGTATTTTGGATAAAAAGTCCGATTATGTTGACGACAGTTTTGCTCAGTTTACGATTGGCAGTCACTGTCTGATGTTGTCCCAAAATCATTTGATTCCTTTGGAAGATTTTCAGTCAGGAATCATTCTTCATATCGAGGTTGAGGATCTAAATCAGAATTACCAACGTTTAAAAGAGATCGGTGTCGAGATTTTACACGGTATTTGTGAAACAGATTGGGGAACAGAGTCCTTATTAGTTAAAGGCCCTGCTGGTCTAGTGATTGATTTTTATCGTATGAAATAAGGTGCTTAGTCATTTGACGTTAACCTTAGCTATTTTTAAAACAGAAATTGAGAATATGAACTATTGAAAAGATTGGAGAAATCCGGTCTTTTTCTTATCACAAGATTGTGATAGTTTACATTTTTATAACAAAATTATCAAACTCTTGCTTGTTTTTGCATCAAATATAAAAGCCAGCTCAGGACATCATTACCCATATAGTTCCAAACATTTTGTCCTCTTTTTAGTATAATAGAACTATCAAATCAAGTGAGGTAAAGTGATGACAGAAATACTGCGATTTCCAGAGGGTTTCCTCTGGGGTGGGGCTGCGGCAGCTAATCAATGTGAGGGTGCTTATAATTTAGATGGTCGTGGTTTGGCCAACGTTGATGTTGTTCCAGTCGGTAAGGATCGTGAAGCCATTATCACAGGTCAGAAAAAGATGTTTTCATTTGAGGAGGGTTATTTTTACCCAGCAAAAGAAGCCATTGATATGTACCATCATTACAAGGAAGATATTGCTCTTTTTGCAGAGATGGGTTTTAAGACTTATCGGCTTTCCATTGCTTGGACTCGGATTTTTCCTAAGGGCGACGAAACCGTGCCAAATGAAGCTGGCCTAGCCTTTTATGAGGATTTATTTAAGGAATGTCGCAAGTATGAAATCCAACCTCTGGTTACTATCACCCATTTCGACTGTCTATGCACTTGATTACAGAGTACGGTGGTTGGCGCAATCGTCGGATGTTAGACTTCTATGAAAAACTTTGTCGCACACTCTTTACCCGCTATAAGGGTTTGGTCAAATACTGGCTTACCTTTAACGAAATCAACATGATTCTCCATGCACCCTTTATGGGAGCTGGACTCTGTTTTGAAGAAGGAGAAAATCAAGAACAGGTTAAATACCAAGCGGCTCACTATGAGTTGGTGGCTTCAGCCCTTGCGACGAAAATTGCCCACGAAATTGACCCAGAAAACAAGGTGGGATGTATGTTGGCTGCAGGGCAATACTATCCTAATACAACCCATCCGAGAGACTACTGGGCAGCCATGGAGGAAGATCGCAAGAGTTACTTCTTCATCGATGTTCAAGCGCGTGGGGAATACCCAAACTATGCCAAGAAACAGTGGGAGCGTGAGGGAATTGAGATTCAAATGACCACAGAAGATTTAGATTTGTTAAAGAATCACACTGTTGACTTTGTTTCCTTCTCTTACTATGCAAGTCGAGTGGCCTCAGGTGATCCAGAAGTTAAAGAATTAACTGCTGGAAATGTCTTTGCCTCCCTCAAAAATCCCTATCTTGAATCCTCAGAATGGGGGTGGCAGATTGACCCACTGGGGCTTCGTATCACCCTCAATGTTATCTGGGATCGTTACCAAAAGCCTATGTTCATCGTAGAAAATGGACTCGGTGCTGTGGATATACCGGATGAGAATGGTTATGTAGCAGATGACTATCGGATTGCTTACTTAGAAGCTCATATCAAGGCTATGCGAGATGCCATTTACCAAGATGGTGTTGACTTGCTTGGTTATACGACTTGGGGTTGTATCGATCTGGTTTCAGCTGGAACAGGCGAAATGAACAAGCGCTACGGCTTTATCTATGTGGATAGAGATAATGCTGGTCATGGAAGCCTCAAACGTAGCAAGAAGAAGTCCTTCTACTGGTACAAGGATGTCATTGCCAGCAATGGTGCAAGCATTGAGTAGAACACATTTGTTTACTATTTTTATAAAATATTCTCCCTACTTTATATAATAGGAAAAAGAGTTCAATTCGAACTCTTTTTTTGCTATAATGAGGGGAGAAAAATCAGACAGGAGATCAAGATGTCAGAACCATTATTTTTACAATCAGTTATGCAAGAAAAAATCTGGGGTGGTACCAAGCTACGTGATGAGTTTGGCTACGACATCCCAAATGAAAAAATTGGAGAATATTGGGCCATTTCAGCCCATCCAAATGGTGTCTCTAAAGTTGCCAATGGTCGCTACGAGGGAACAGATCTTGCTACTTTGTATGCGGAGCACCGTGAATTGTTTGGCAACCGTCCAGAGCCTGTATTTCCACTGTTGACCAAAATCCTCGATGCCAACGACTGGCTCAGCGTTCAAGTTCACCCAGACGATGCTTATGGACTAGAGCATGAAGGCGAACTCGGAAAAACAGAGTGTTGGTACATTATCGCAGCGGATGAAGGTTCAGAAATTATCTACGGTCACAATGCCAAATCAAAAGAAGAACTCCGTCAGCAAATAGAGGATAAGAACTGGGATGATTTGTTGACCAAAGTACCTGTTAAGGCTGGAGATTTCTTCTATGTACCAAGTGGAACCATGCACGCCATCGGTGCAGGTATCTTGATTCTTGAAACCCAGCAGTCTAGCGATACTACCTATCGCGTCTATGACTTTGACCGCAAGGACGATAAGGGCAATTTGCGTGAACTTCACCTTGAAAAATCCATCGATGTTTTGAACATTGGCGAGCCAGCAAATAGCCATCCTGTAACTGTTAAAGCAGATGATTTGCGTTCCACTCTCCTTGTATCCAATGATTTCTTTGCAGTTTACAAGTGGGAAATCACTGGAAAAGTTGACTTCGAAAAGACAGCTGACTACAGCTTATTCAGTGTCTTAGCTGGTCAAGGCCAGCTAACTGTTGACGGGAAAAACTATCCAATCCAAAAAGGCAGCCACTTTATCCTACCAAGTGATGTTGAAGCTTGGACTCTGGAAGGACAAGGTTTGGAATTAATTGTTAGCCATCCATAAAAAAGAAAGGGCCTGAGTTCACTACTCAAGTCCTTTTTGATTACATAAATTGGGCGATAAAGACCACGATGATGATGATTGGAATGATGAAACGAAGAAGGAAGAGCCAGACTTGGAAAAGTCCCTGTTTCCATGCTGTTTCATCGAGATGGAGTTCCTCCATGGCAAGAGCTTTTTTAAAGATGTAGCCTGTAAAAAGAGAAAGGCAGAGTGCTCCAAATGGCATGAGGAGATTGGAAACCAAGAAGTCCATGGCATCAAAGAAGGTCTTTCCCAAAATGTGAACATCCGCTATGACACCATAAGATAGGGCTGAAGGAATTCCAAAGATAAAGGTCAAAATTCCTAAAATCACACTCCATTTAGCACGCTTGCTGTTGTCCTGATTGGTGATATTGCCCACATTGATTTCCAGCATAACGACAGAAGAAGTGACCGTTGCAAAGAGGAAGAGCAGGAGGAAGAGGATGTAGAAAATGGTTCCAAAAGGCATCTTGTCAAAGAGTTGAGGCAAGACGATAAAGAGTAAGCTCGGTCCCCCTTCAGACTGGATATTGAAGGCCGACATGGCTGGGAAAATGGCTAGCCCTGCCATGATGGATACCGAGATGTTCATAGCTACAATGGAAATCCCTGATTGAACCAGATTGGTTTTCTTGTCTAAGTAAGAAGCATAGGTCAGCATGGCTGTAACCCCTAGTGAGAGGGCAAAGAAAGATTGTCCCAGAGCATAGAGGAGACCAGCACTTGTCAGTTTTGAAAAGTCTGGTTTGAGGAAGTAAAGAACCCCTTCCATGGCATTTGGCAAACTGAGGGAGCGTCCGATGATGACGACAAAGATGATAAAGAGCAGAGGCATCATAACCTTAGATGCTCTTTCAATCCCTTTTTGAACCCCACGTGATACAATAAAGATATTCAATAAGATAAAGGCTGCTTGAGCTCCTAGGGCAATGGCTGGATTTGAAATGATGGAAGTAAATAACTGGGCATAATCACTCGTCCCAGCAAGCTGGAATAATTTTCCAAACTCAATGCCTAGATAGACTAAAATCCAGCCCCCAATAACACTGTAAAACTGATAAAAGGATAAAAAGGGCAAAGGCACCAATCCAACCGATAAAGTTGTACTTACTATTCTTGCCTAGTTTTCCAAAGGTTTTGATAGCTGAGACACCAGCACTTCGGCCGAGGGCAAATTCAGCAAGCAAAAGGGGAAAACCGATTAGAAATAGTGGAGATGAGAAAGACCAGTAAAAAGCCTCCACCACCATTAGCAGCAGTCATGTAGGGGAATTTCCAAACGGCACCAAGTCCGATGGCTGAACCAGCAGATGCTAGGATAAAGCCCAGTTTAGAACCCCATTGCGATTTTTCAGACATAGTTAAACTCCTAAAATTAGTGTTACAAAAGAAAAAGCTACTGCCCTTGGCAAATAGCCTCATAAGTACTCAAAATGAGCGTTTCTTTTGATTGATAGACTTGACTATCCTATCATGTTTTCTAAGGTCTGTCAAGAAAACCATTTTCATGTTATGATAAAGTAAAAAATTTCGCAAAAACGCTTGACTCTGACCTAGGGGGAGGGGTTATACTATCAATGTAATACTCTTCGAAAATCTCTTCAAACCACGTCAGCGTCGCCTTACCGTACTCAAGTACAGCCTGCGGCTAGCTTCCTAGTTTGCTCTTTGATTTTCATTGAGTATAAGGAGGAAATCATGTACCATATAAAAGAAGCTGCGCAGCTTTCGGGCGTCTCTGTCAAGACCCTGCACCACTACGATAAGATAGGACTTTTGGTTCCTTTAAAGTCGGAAAACGGCTATCGAACCTACAGTCAGGAGGATTTGGAACGCCTTCAGGTCATTCTTTACTACAAATATCTAGGTTTTTCTTTAGAAAAAATAGCAGAGCTATTAAAGGAAGAAAGGACAGATTTATTGCCTCATTTGACCAGGCAGTTGGACTATTTGACTCGAGAAAGGGAACATCTGGATACCTTGATTTCAACCTTGCAGAAAAACCATTCAAGAACAAAAAGGAGAAAGAGAAATGAGCATTCAAGAGAAATTTGCTGGATTTAACTACCAAGACCATCAAAAATACCACCAAGAGGCGGTAGAGAAATATGGACAAGAAGTCATGGACCAAGCGCTCGAGCGCCAGAAAAGGTCACGAAGACGAGGCTACGGCTGCCTTCAACCAAGTTTTTCAAGCATTGGCACAAAATCTTCAAGCTGGTCTACCTGTAACAGCAACAGAAAATCAAGAAGAAGCCGCTAAACTCTTGCAAGCCATCCGTACTTATGGATTTGACTGCTCTATTGAGGTATTCGGTCATATCGGTAAAGGCTACGTCTATAACCCAGAATTTAAGGAAAACATTGACAAATTTGGACCTGGAACAGCCCAGTACACATCAGATGTCATTGCCCACTATGTCCAAACTCAGACAAAATAAAATCGGAGGAGTATTCTTCCGATTTTTACTAAATTCAAGCACTACTTGCTTAATAATTTTTCTACTACATTTAGTTTTCGCATGGTCAAATCTACATTGAAAAGCTTTTCAAGATAGTTGGTATGGAGTTTCTTTTGTTTTGCAGTTCTAGGGAGATAGAGGTAAAGACAATGGTTACCGATACAAATTTCTTCTTCACCGTAATCAATTTTCAATTTTTCTAAAGGGAGACTTTGAATAGATTCTTGATAAAAAATCACGTGTATACGGTCATAAAGATAGTGTTCTCCAAACGGGTTTTCTTGGACAATTTTTATAAAATCACTTTTGTTCTTGATTACCATTTTTAAGTCAGCACCAATATTTTCCATTTATTAGAGTATGGACACGTTCTCGTATTTTTTCTAAATCTAAGTCACTTTCAAGAATGATATTCCCACTTTGAATATAGGTTCGAACTTGTTGAAAACCAGCTTCTGTCAAGATATCTACTAGATAAGACATTTTAGGGATAGCATTTTTTCCATTAGGAGTAACTCCCCTTAACAAGATAATATGTTCCAAAGGACTTCCTTTCTTTTGGGGCTGATTTAGCCATTGAATAATTTAGATTTAGATTGGATTTGATCCCGCCACCCAGCCGGTACAGAGGGCAGAAGTGATGTTAAAGCCACCCGTGTGGGCATTGATATCCAGTACCTCGCCAGCAAAGTGGAGTCCAGGTACCAGCTTACTTTCCAGAGTTTTAGGATTGATTTCCTTGAGACTGACACCACCTTTGGTAACAAAGGATTTAGCTAAGGACATTTTGCCTGTCACAGGGATTTTAAGGGCCTTGATAGATTGGAGAAGTTGTTCTTGTTCCTTTTCAGTCAACTGTTTGACTTTTTCTGGATAGCCTTGCACAAAAAATTCTGCCAAGCGTTCTGGTAACAAGGTTTTTAAAGCATTTTTCAAGGATTTTTCCCGATTTTCCTCTAGAAATGCAACCAAGTCATTTTCAGAAGATTGAGGTAAGACATCCAGTGAAAGGATTTCGCCACCCTTGACAAAACTAGACATACGGAGAGCCGCAGGACCTGATAGCCCAAAGTGTGTAAAGAGGAGATCATGCGTAATCACATGATTACCATAAGTAAGGGTCACATCGTCTAGAGAAATTCCCTGCAATGCCTTATGAGGGAAATCTGTCAGTAAAGGACTTTCAGCAGCTTCAAGGTCTGTAATAGTATGTTTGAAATGGCGAGCAATCTCATGACCAAAACCGGTAGAGCCGGTCGAAGGGTAGGATTTTCCACCAGTTGTGACAATGAGTTTATCACAAGTGAAAGTTTGGTCTGCTGACTTAAGAACAAACTGTTCGCCGATTTTTTTAACCGAAACAATTTCGGTTTGAGTAGCAACTTGACCACCTAGTTCAGTGATTTTCTTTTCCAGAGCTTCGATAATAGTTCGCGACATGTCGTTAGCAGGAAAGACACGTCCGTGATCTTCGACTTTAAGTTTAACCCCATTTTCTGTAAAAAAGTTAATGATGTCATGGTTATCAAATTGGGAGAAAACACTATAGAGGAAACGGCCATTTCCAGGAATTCCAGCCAGTAAGTCGTCCAAGGTTCCGTTGTTGGTCACATTGCAACGTCCCCCACCAGTCCCAGCTAATTTTTTTCCAAGTTTCCGATTTTTTTCGATGAGAAGAGTTTTCTGACCATAAAAACTACTGGAAATAGTAGCCATCATACCAGAAGGACCTCCACCGATTACAATAGTATCAAAATGTTTCATATCTGTATTGTACCACAAAAAAGAGATGGTTAGCCATCTCTTGAATGTAAATATTTAGTCAATTTCATATCCCATAAGAAGACCGCCATCTTCTGCATAAAAACTGCAGAGACCAGATGTTGCGAGAATTTTGATGTTAGCTTGTGGGAATGTTTCAATTATACGTTCTGAAAGTTGTTGGCAGAATTTTTCATTGTTGCGATGCGCCATAACGATACGCCCACCAGCATAACCAGCTTTTACTAATTCTTCATAAGCTGCTAGAAGAGATTTTTTTGGACCACGAGCTTTTTGGAGGAGTTCTAAGGTGCCAGTCTCACTTGCTTCTCCAACCATTCGAATATTAAGGAGACCAACGACTGTTCCGATAAGTTTACTCAAACGACCATTTTTAACCAAATTATCAACCTTGGCAAGGACAAAGAGTAATTTAGTTTTTTGTTGATAGAAAGTAATCCCCTCCACAACTTCTTCAAAAGAAAGACCTTTATCAATTAATTCATTTAATTTATCTACAAATAAGTCTACCTCACCCCCAGCTGACAAGCTATCGATGACATGAATTTTGGCATCAGGATGTTCTTCGAGGTATAAATTTTTAGCTAATTGAGCACTGTTGTGGCTTCCTGATAAGGTTCCTGTAATCGTGACTACAAAATATTTTGCCCACCTTCAAATGCTTGCAAATAATCATCTGGGCTTGGGCAAGATGATTTTGAAGCTTCTGAAGTTGCGTACATAGTTTCCATCATATAATCGATATCAAGATTGCTATCATCTATAAAAAGCTGATCAGCTACTTGAATCTTTAGAGGGACACTAATGAATGTTGTATCAATAGCAGGAGTTGCTAGTTGACGATAATCGCAACCAGAATCAGCAACAATTTTCCAAGTCATAGAAATTCTCCATCTTTATCATTTATACATTGACAAAGGTTCTGTCTTTTTTTTTACAATTATATCATGAAATCCCTTGAAACAAAAGCCTCATCCGTCTGTTGTGACAAGTAGAAAGAAATTGTTATGTCTGAACGAAAAATCTCTGAAAAATCTCTTGAAAATCTCAGAAAATCAAACCAAGAATCCAACCTTTTAACCAGAGAAGCAATTGAAACAGCTCTATTACAACTTTTGGAGAAAAAAGACTTGGCTAAAATTAGTATATCAGAATTGGTTAAGCGAGCAGGAGTTTCAAGAGCAGCTTTTTATAGAAATTATGATTCCAAAGAGGCTATTTTAGAAAGTGTCTTTAAACGCAGTGTCCATAACATTATGGAGCAACTTCATCATTATGATGTTAAGACAGATCTCTATCTTGTTTGGGTGCATCTTTTTCGAGAAGCTAAAAAAGAAGCCAGAGTTATTCAATTGGCCTTGGATTATCATCTAGAAAAAATCTTTGTCCAAGCTATGCAGGAGTTTTTAGAAAAATACCATGGAAAGTCAAAAGGAGTTAGCACTTATCTCCATTCATTTGGAGTTCGGCTATTGTGTCAGTCCTTATGAAGTGGATTAAGGATGGTATGAAGGTTCCTGCAGAAAGGATTGCTGACTTACGATTGCCATTTTTTAAGAAGTAGTGAAAAAGGAGAATAGATATGACAGAAAAAAGACTTGCTTGGGATGAGTATTTTGCAGCTCAAGCTTTGCTGATTGCTAATCGTTCTACTTGTAAAAGAGCTAAAGTTGGTGCGATTCTAGTGAAAGATAATAAGGTTATTTCGACTGGCTATAATGGTTCAGTATCTGGGACAGAGCATTGTATTGATCACGATTGTCTAGTTATTGAAGGACACTGTGTACGGACCCTTCATGCGGAGGTAAATGCTATCCTTCAGGGTGCTGAACGAGGTGTTCCCAAAGGATTTACAGCTTATGTAACTCATTTTCCTTGTCTAAACTGTACCAAACAACTTCTTCAAGTGGGATGTGAGCGAGTAGTTTATATTAATCAATATCGGATGGATGAGTATGCTCAATACCTCTATCAAGAAAAGGGGACAGAGTTAACCCATTTACCGCTTGAGACAGTACAAGCAGCTATCAAAGAGGCTAATTTAATTTAAAAAATTAACAAATAAATGATTTAGGAAGATTTTTAACCCATTTTTTGATATAATAAGAAGAATAAATTGAAAGAAGGAACTCAAAAAATGGGAAAACTTGAGGTCATTAATCATCCACTGATTCAACACAAATTGTCAATCTTGCGTCGCACAGACACTTCTACTAAGGCTTTTCGTGAGCTAGTTGATGAGATTGCCATGTTGATGGGGTATGAAGTACTTCGTGATCTTCCACTTGAAGATGTAGAAATTGAAACACCAATCACAAAAACAGTTCAAAAACAATTGGCAGGTAAAAAATTGGCAATTGTTCCAATTTTGCGTGCAGGTATTGGTATGGTTGATGGACTATTGAGTTTGGTTCCAGCAGCTAAAGTTGGTCACATTGGTATGTATCGTGATGAAGAAACACTTCAACCGGTTGAGTATTTGGTTAAATTACCTGAAGATATTGATCAACGTCAAATTTTTGTTGTTGACCCAATGTTGGCAACAGGTGGTTCAGCAATTTTAGCTGTTGATTCACTTAAAAATCGTGGCGCATCAAATATTAAATTTGTCTGCCTTGTATCTGCTCCAGAAGGTGTTAAGGCTCTTCAAGAAGCTCACCCAGATGTTGAAATCTTCACAGCAGCTTTAGATGAACACTTGAATGAACATGGTTACATCGTGCCAGGTCTTGGAGATGCTGGTGACCGTTTGTTCGGTACAAAATAAGTTTTGTAAAAATCTTACATTTGATTTTGGAAGTTAGGTCCAATTTCAGTATGAGGTTGAATTTTTGTTTTTGTATTTAACACAGAGCAAAAATTTGACCTTTTTTGACCAAAATATTATAATAGTCTTATCTCAGTCATCTGACGAATAACATTACACTTTGAAGGAGAAATAAATGATTCCTGTAGTTATTGAACAAACAAGCCGAGGAGAACGTTCATACGATATTTATTCACGTCTTCTAAAAGACCGTATCATTATGCTGACAGGTCCAGTTGAAGACAATATGGCCAACTCGATCATTGCGCAGTTGCTTTTCTTGGATGCCCAAGATAGTACAAAAGATATCTATCTTTATGTCAATACCCCTGGTGGCTCTGTTTCAGCTGGTCTTGCTATTGTTGATACTATGAACTTTATTAAGGCAGACGTCCAAACCATCGTTATGGGGATGGCAGCATCTATGGGTACTGTTATTGCATCAAGTGGAGCAAAAGGCAAACGATTCATGCTTCCAAATGCTGAGTATATGATTCACCAACCAATGGGTGGTACAGGTGGTGGCACTCAACAAACGGATATGGCCATCGCTGCAGAGCACTTACTTAAGACACGTAACAACTTAGAAAAAATCTTGGCTAAGAATTCTGGTCAGTCTGTTAAAAAAATCCATGCGGATGCAGAGCGTGATAACTGGATGAGTGCCAAAGAAACTCTATCATATGGTTTCATAGATGAAATTATGGAAAACAATGCCTTAAATTAAGAAGCCTACAAAGCAAACTCAATAGACGGGGTTTGCTTTTTTTGATATAATAGAGGAAGATTTCTTAGGAAGAGGATTCATTATGTTTGAAAAAGTAAATCGCTCGGGATTGATTGTCTATCTTTATTACAATCGAGATGCAAAAAAACTGTTAGAATTTGGAGATATTACCTATCACTCCAAAAAACACAGATATTTACAACTCTATGTCCAAACAGAAGAAGTTGAAGGATTGGTAGAGAGATTGAGCAAGGAAAAATTTATTAAAAAAGTTAGAGTTTGTCATATCCAAGAGTTGGAAACACCCTTTGTTGGTAATCTTTATCGAGAGGAAAACGTTATCATCAAAAAAGTTCAAGAAAAGTGTTGACAATTTTCTGATAATTCGGTATATTCTTAACATGCTATTTATTTTAGAAATAAGGAGACAAAAAATATGAAGAAAAAATTTGCCCTATCGTTTGTTGCGCTTGCAAGTGTAGCACTTCTTGCAGCCTGTGGAGAAGTAAAGTCAGGAGCGTCAAATGCTGCTGGTAACTCAGTAGATGAAAAGACAATCAAAATCGGATTTAACTTCGAGGAAACTGGTGCCGTAGCAGCCTACGGAACATCTGAACAAAAAGGTGCCCAACTTGCTGTTGATGAAATCAATGCCGCAGGTGGTATCGACGGAAAACAAATCGAAGTAGTTGATAAAGATAACAAATCTGAAACAGCAGAGGCTGCTTCCGTAACAACTAACCTTGTAACCCAATCTAAGGTATCAGCAATCGTAGGACCTGCGACATCAGGTGCAACTGCAGCTGCGGTAGCTAACGCTACAAAAGCAGGTGTTCCATTGATTTCACCAAGTGCGACTCAAGATGGATTGACTAAAGGTCAAGATTACCTCTTTATCGGAACATTCCAAGATAGCTTCCAAGGAAAAATTATCTCAAACTATGTTTCTGATAAATTGCAAGCTAAGAAAGTTGTCCTTTACACTGATAATGCTAGTGACTATGCTAAAGGTATTGCCAAAGCCTTCCGTGAAGCTTACAAAGGTGAAATTGTTGCAGATGAAACTTTCGTAGCAGGTGACACAGACTTCCAAGCAGCCCTTACAAAAATGAAAGGGAAAGACTTTGATGCTATCGTTGTTCCTGGTTACTACACTGAAGCTGGTAAAATTGTAAACCAAGCGCGTGGTATGGGAATTGACAAACCAATCGTTGGTGGTGATGGATTTAACGGTGAAGAGTTTGTACAACAAGCAACTGCTGAAAAAGCATCAAACATCTACTTTATCTCAGGCTTCTCAACTACTGTAGAAGTTTCAGCTAAAGCAAAAGCCTTCCTTGACGCATACCGTGCTAAGTACAATGAAGAGCCTTCAACATTTGCAGCCCTGGCTTATGATTCAGTTCACCTTGTAGCTAACGCAGCAAAAGGTGCTAAAAACTCAGGTGAGATCAAGGATAATCTTGCTAAAACAAAAGATTTTGAGGGTGTAACTGGTCAAACAAGCTTCGATGCAGACCACAACACAGTCAAAACTGCTTACATGATGACCATGAACAATGGTAAGGTTGAAGCAGCAGAAGTTGTAAAACCGTAATAGAAAAATGTTGAAATAGGGAATGAGCCTCGGACTCACTCCCTGTTTCGATATTTAAGAACCTATCAAAAAGTGAGGGAAAGTCCTCTAACATTATAAATAGAAAGAGTGAATCTTATGCTCCAACAACTAGTAAATGGTTTGATTCTAGGTAGTGTTTATGCGCTGTTAGCCCTAGGGTATACCATGGTTTACGGGATTATCAAGCTCATCAACTTCGCCCACGGTGATATTTATATGATGGGAGCCTTTATCGGTTATTTCTTGATCAATTCTTTCCAAATGAATTTCTTTGTGGCCCTTATTGTAGCTATGCTAGCGACAGCCGTTCTTGGTGTCGTGATTGAGTTCCTTGCTTACCGACCTTTGCGTAACTCTACTCGTATTTCTGTTTTGATTACAGCTATTGGGGTTTCCTTCTTACTGGAGTATGGCATGGTCTATCTGGTTGGTGCCAATACCCGTGCCTTTCCTCAAGCAATTCAAACAGTACGATATGATTTGGGACCAATTAGCCTAACAAATGTGCAGTTAATGATTTTGGCTATTTCTTTAATTTTAATGATTTTGTTACAAGTTATTGTCCAAAAGACGAAGATGGGGAAAGCCATGCGTGCAGTATCAGTAGATAGCGATGCGGCACAATTGATGGGGATCAATGTAAACCGAACTATCAGTTTTACCTTTGCTTTAGGTTCTGCTCTAGCGGGTGCGGCTGGTGTTCTAATTGCCCTCTATTATAACTCTCTTGAACCTTTGATGGGGGTTACTCCAGGTCTTAAATCATTCGTTGCTGCAGTACTTGGTGGTATTGGAATCATTCCTGGTGCTGCTCTTGGTGGTTTTGTGATTGGTCTTTTGGAAACCTTTGCGACAGCCTTTGGGATGTCAGACTTCCGTGATGCCATTGTCTATGGAATTTTATTATTGATTTTGATTGTCCGCCCAGCTGGTATCCTTGGTAAGAATGTGAAAGAGAAGGTGTAAACGATGAAAGAAAATTTAAAAGTCAATATTCTATGGTTACTCCTTTTATTAGCTGGCTATGGTTTGATTAGTGTTCTGGTTTCAGTCGGAGTACTGAATTTATTCTATGTACAGATTCTACAACAAATTGGAATTAATATAATTCTTGCTGTTGGTCTCAACTTAATCGTTGGTTTTTCAGGACAATTTTCACTTGGTCATGCTGGTTTTATGGCGATTGGTGCCTATGCCGCTGCTATTATTGGTTCTAAATCACCAACCTATGGTGCCTTCTTTGGAGCCATGCTTGTAGGTGCTTTGCTTTCAGGAGCAGTTGCCTTGCTTGTCGGAATTCCAACCTTACGCTTGAAGGGGGACTATCTTGCGGTAGCGACTCTTGGTGTTTCTGAAATTATCCGTATCTTTATCATCAATGGTGGAAGCCTTACAAATGGTGCGGCAGGTATTTTGGGAATCCCTAACTTTACAACTTGGCAAATAGTTTACTTCTTTGTCGTGATTACAACCATTGCAACCTTGAACTTCTTGCGTAGCCCAATTGGTCGTTCAACCCTCTCTGTTCGTGAGGATGAAATCGCAGCAGAGTCAGTTGGTGTTAATACGACTAAAATTAAAATCATCGCTTTTGTCTTTGGTGCCATTACTGCAAGTATTGCAGGGGCACTTCAGGCAGGATTTATCGGTTCAGTTGTACCGAAAGATTACACTTTCATCAACTCAATCAACGTTTTGATCATTGTTGTATTTGGTGGACTTGGTTCCATTACAGGTGCCATTGTTTCAGCTATTGTTCTGGGAATTTTGAATATGCTTCTCCAAGATGTTGCTAGCGTGCGTATGATTATTTACGCTTTAGCCTTGGTATTGGTAATGATTTTCAGACCAGGTGGACTTCTTGGAACATGGGAATTGAGCCTATCACGTTTCTTTAAAAAATCTAAGAAGGAGGAACAAAACTAATGGCATTACTTGAAGTAAAACAGTTAACCAAACATTTTGGCGGTCTAACAGCTGTTGGAGATGTGACTCTTGAATTGAACGAAGGGGAACTGGTTGGACTAATTGGTCCAAACGGAGCTGGGAAAACCACCCTTTTCAACCTCTTGACCGGTGTTTATGAACCAAGTGAGGGAACAGTAACACTAGATGGTCACCTTTGAATGGAAAGTCACCTTATAAGATTGCTTCTTTGGGACTTGGACGTACATTCCAAAATATCCGTCTTTTTAAAGATTTAACAGTTTTAGACAATGTTTTGATTGCCTTTGGCAACCATCACAAACAACATGTTTTTGCTAGTTTTTTGCGCTTACCAGCTTTTTACAAGAGTGAAAAAGAATTAAAGGCTAAAAGCCTTGGAATTGCTGAAAAATCTTTGATTTAGATGGTGATGCAGAAACTCTTGCTAAAAACCTCGCCTACGGACAACAACGTCGTTTGGAAATTGTTCGTGCCCTTGCTACGGAACCTAAAATTCTCTTTTTAGATGAACCAGCAGCAGGTATGAACCCACAGGAAACAGCGGAATTGACTGAGTTAATTCGTCGTATCAAAGATGAATTTAAGATTACGATCATGCTTATTGAACACGATATGAATCTGGTCATGGAAGTTACAGAACGCATCTATGTACTTGAATATGGTCGTTTAATTGCTAAAGGAACTCCAGCCGAAATTAAGACTAATAAACGTGTTATCGAAGCTTATCTAGGAGGTGAAGCCTAATGTCTATGTTAAAAGTTGAAAATCTTTCTGTGCATTACGGTATGATCCAAGCAGTCCGTGATGTAAGCTTTGAAGTGAATGAAGGAGAAGTTGTTTCCCTTATCGGTGCCAATGGTGCTGGTAAGACAACCATTCTCCGTACCTTGTCTGGTTTAGTTAGACCAAGCTCAGGAAAGATTGAATTTTTAGGTCAAGAAATCCAAAAAATGCCAGCTCAGAAAATCGTTGCAGGTGGTCTTTCACAAGTACCAGAAGGCCGCCACGTCTTCCCTGGTTTGACTGTTATGGAAAATTTAGAAATGGGAGCTTTCTTAAAGAAAAACCGAGAAGAAAATCAAGCTAACTTGAAGAAGGTTTTCTCACGCTTCCCACGTCTTGAAGAACGGAAGAACCAAGATGCAGCCACTCTTTCAGGAGGGGAACAACAAATGCTTGCCATGGGACGCGCTCTTATGTCAACACCAAAACTTCTTCTTTTAGATGAACCATCAATGGGACTTGCTCCAATCTTTATCCAAGAGATTTTTGATATCATTCAAGATATCCAGAAACAAGGAACAACCGTCCTTTTGATTGAACAAAATGCCAATAAAGCACTCGCGATATCTGATCGAGGCTATGTATTGGAAACAGGAAAAATCGTCCTATCAGGTACAGGAAAAGAATTAGCAGCATCAGAAGAAGTCAGAAAAGCATATCTAGTGGCTAAAACAATCCAGTGGATTGTTTTAGTCGGCAGATGAAGATTACGAAGTAATCATCATTATAGTCCGGGGGACCTTTTTAGTCGGCGGATGAAGATTGCGAAGCAATCATCAAATCCAGTGAATTGTTTTAGTTGGCAGAGGGAGATTGCGAAGCAATCATCACAATCTAGTGGATTGTTTTAGTAGGTAGATAAAGGTTACGGAAGTAATCTTCAGATTTAGTAGATTGTTGTGTGCTTATGATTGTAATTAAACTGAATGAAGGCTATATATGCTTCATTCACAGAGCTCAATATAAGAGCTCTTTTTGATAGCTTATTTATACTTTTCAGAATATTGAAAAAGATATGTAAGCGTTTGATAGAACCACAAAAAGAATGTATAATAAAGATAAGAATAGAAAAGGAGTAGTCTCATGGCAGTTAAAGATTTTATGACCCGCAAAGTCGTCTATATTAGTCCTGATACGACAGTATCACATGCAGCAGACCTGATGAGAGAACAAGGTTTACACCGTCTACCAGTTATTGAAAATGATCAATTAGTTGGTTTGGTAACCGAAGGAACTATTGCTCAAGCAAGTCCCTCAAAAGCAACCAGTCTTTCTATCTTTGAGATGAATTACCTGTTGAATAAGACAAAAGTTAAAGATGTCATGATTCGTGATGTTATCACGGTATCAGGGTATGCCAGCTTAGAAGATGCAACCTACCTGATGTTGAAAAACAAGATTGGCATTCTACCTGTAGTTGATAATCACCAAGTCTATGGTGTTATTACTGACCGTGACGTTTTTCAAGCTTTTCTAGAAATTTCTGGTTATGGCGAAGAAGGTATTCGAGTTCGCTTTATTACGGAAAATGAAGTTGGTGTGCTTGGTAAAATTGTTTCCTTGATCGTTGAAGAGAATTTAAACATTTCTCACACAGTAAATATCCCTCGTAGAGATGGTAAAGTGGTCATTGAGGTTCAGATTGATGGAATGATTGATTTGACCTCATTAAAAGACAAATTTGAAAGAGAAGGAATTCAAGTAGAGGAAATTACCCGTACCTCTGCAAAAGTATTGTAAGATGAGAAGCCGAAAGGCTTCTTTTTGTATAGAAAGTACAAATAGATTAAAAGATGGAAAGTAATAAGATTATATGGTATAATAAAACGATACAAAAAAGGAGTATTTATGGACATTTCAGTAATTCGTCAGAAAATTGATGCAAATCGTGAAAAATTAGCTTCTTTTAGGGGGTCTCTTTGACCTTGAAGGATTAGAGGAAGAGATTGCCATCTTGGAAAACAAGATGACAGAACCTGATTTTTGGAACGATAATATTGCGGCTCAAAAAACGTCGCAAGAATTAAATGAATTAAAAAACAACTACAATACCTTTCATAAGATGGAAGAATTGCAGGATGAAGTCGAAATTTTATTGGACTTTTTAGTAGAAGATGAGTCGGTAGAAGAAGAACTAGTAGTTCAGTTGACTGAGTTAGATAAGATGATGACTAGCTACGAGATGACTTTATTGTTATCTGAACCCTACGATCACAATAATGCTATACTGGAAATACATCCAGGATCAGGTGGTACAGAGGCGCAGGACTGGGGAGATATGTTACTTCGTATGTACACCCGTTATGGAAATGCCAAGGGTTTTAAAGTCGAAGTTTTGGATTACCAAGCTGGTGATGAAGCTGGAATTAAGTCAGTTACCTTGTCTTTTGAAGGGCCAAATGCTTATGGGCTTCTTAAGTCGGAAATGGGGGTTCACCGTTTGGTACGAATCTCGCCATTTGACTCTGCTAAACGCCGCCACACTTCATTTACTTCTGTAGAAGTCATGCCTGAGTTGGATGATACTATTGAAGTGGAAATCCGTGAAGATGATATTAAGATGGATACCTTCCGTTCAGGTGGTGCTGGTGGGCAAAATGTCAATAAAGTTTCAACAGGTGTTCGTTTGACCCATATTCCAACCGGTACTGTTGTTCAATCAACAGTTGATCGCACACAGTATGGAAATAGGGATCGTGCAATGAAAATGTTACAAGCTAAGCTCTACCAAATGGAGCAAGAAAAGAAGGCTGCAGAAGTTGATTCTTTAAAAGGTGAAAAGAAAGAAATCACTTGGGGAAGTCAAATTCGATCCTACGTTTTTACACCGTATACTATGGTAAAAGATCACCGAACTAGCTTTGAAGTTGCCCAAGTAGATAAGGTCATGGATGGAGATTTAGATGGTTTTATTGATGCTTATCTCAAATGGCGCATCAGCTAAGATAGAAAGGAACTCATATGTCGATTATTGAAATGAGAGATGTTGTTAAAAAATATGACAATGGAACCACTGCCTTGCGTGGTGTATCAGTTACAGTGCAACCAGGAGAATTTGTCTATATTGTAGGACCTTCTGGAGCAGGGAAATCAACCTTTATTCGTTCTTTGTATAGAGAAGTAAAAATTGAAAAAGGGGACCTTACAGTGGCAGGTTTTAATCTTGTTAAAATTAAGAAAAAAGATGTTCCATTGCTACGTCGTAGTGTTGGTGTTGTCTTTCAAGACTATAAACTCTTGCCAAAGAAAACAGTTTATGAAAATATTGCTTATGCTATGGAAGTAATTGGTGAGAGTCGCCGAAATATTAAAAAGCGTGTTATGGAGGTTTTGGACTTAGTTGGTTTGAAACACAAGGTTCGTTCCTTCCCAAATGAACTATCAGGTGGGGAACAACAACGGATTGCTATTGCACGTGCCATTGTAAATAATCCAAAAGTATTGATTGCAGATGAGCCGACAGGTAACTTGGATCCAGATAATTCATGGGAAATTATGAACTTATTGGAACGTATTAATCTCCAAGGTACAACCGTGTTGATGGCAACCCACAATAGCCAGATTGTAAATACCTTACGTCACCGTGTCATTGCCATCGAAAACGGCCGTGTTGTGCGTGACGAAGCAAAAGGAGAATATGGATACGATGATTAGTAGATTTTTTCGTCATTTATTTGAATCTTTAAAAAGTTTAAAACGAAATGGTTGGATGACAGTGGCTGCTGTGAGTTCAGTTATGATTACCTTGACTCTTGTGGCCTTGTTTGCTTCTGTTATTTTTAATACAGCAAAATTAGCAACAGATATAGAAAACAATGTTCGGGTCGTTGTCTACATACGTAAAGATGTGGCAGATAACAGTGAAACAATTGAAAAAGAAGGCCAAATAGTCACAAATAATGACTACCACAAGGTCTACAATGCTTTGAAGGGTATGTCTGCAGTAAAGAATGTCACCTTCTCTAGTAAAGAAGAACAGTATAAAAAGTTAACTGAGACAATGGGGGATAACTGGAAGATATTTGATGGTGACGCCAATCCTCTCTATGATGCCTATATTGTTGATACAAATTCACCAAGTAATGTTAAGGCAGTAGCTGCAGATGCTAAAAAAATTGATGGTGTATCTGAAGTTCAAGATGGTGGTGCTAATACTGAACGCTTATTCCAATTGGCATCATTTATCCGTGTTTGGGGATTGGTTATTGCTGGACTGTTGATTTTCATTGCGGTATTCTTGATTTCAAATACTATTCGTATTACAATTATTTCACGAAGTAGAGAAATTCAAATTATGCGCTTAGTTGGTGCTAAGAATAGTTATATACGTGGGCCATTCTTACTTGAAGGTGCCTTCATTGGCTTACTAGGAGCAACAGTACCATCAGCTTTGGTATTTATCGTATATCAAATGGTATACAGTTCAGTTAACCAGTCACTAGAAGGTCAAAATCTATCCATGATTTCACCAGAGTATTTTTACTCCATTAATGATTGCACTTTTGTTAGTTATTGGTGTGTTTATCGGATCAATTGGTTCAGGAATTTCAATGCGTCGTTTTTTGAAAATCTAGATCAAATAATTTGTTTACTAAGGAGGTTATTCAATCTCCTTTTTTGTTAAATTGTGACATATAATGTACAATGAGTTTAAATAAGAATAAGTTTCTAGTAAAATACAGGAATAAAAATTATGATTCTATTAAAAAAATAATGATTAGAACACTTTTTTTAATAAAAAGCCTTTACAAAAAAAATTAAAGTGGTATAATTGAATCATAGTTAAGTGCAAACGTTTTCGTAAAACGTTTGCCTAAATAAAAATAAAGGAGATTTGAATGATGAAAGATACATTCAAAAATGTCTTGTCTTTCGAGTTTTGGCAAAAATTCGGTAAGGCTTTGATGGTGGTTATCGCGGTTATGCCGGCTGCTGGTTTGATGATTTCAATCGGTAAGTCTATCGTGATGATTAACCCTAACTTTGCACCACTCGTTATTACTGGTGGTGTACTAGAGCAAATCGGTTGGGGAGTTATCGTTAACCTTCATATCTTGTTTGCCCTCGCTATTGGAGGAAGCTGGGCTAAGGAACGTGCTGGTGGTGCTTTCGCCGCTGGTCTTGCCTTCATCTTGATTAACCGTATCACTGGTACAATCTTTGGTGTATCAGGAGATATGTTGAAAAATCCAGAAGCTATGGTAACAACACTCTTTGGTGGATCAATCAAAGTTGCTGATTACTTCATTAGTGTTATGGAAGCTCCCAGCACTTAACATGGGTGTCTTCGTAGGGATTATTTCTGGTTTTATTGGGAGCAACTGCTTACAACAAATACTACAACTTCCGTAAGCTTCCTGATGCACTTTCATTCTTTAACGGAAAACGTTTTGTACCGTTTGTAGTTATTCTTCGTTCAATAATTGCTGCAATTGTACTTTCAGCTTTCTGGCCACTTGTGCAAACTGGTATCAATAGCTTTGGTATCTGGATTGCTAACTCACAAGAAACTGCTCCAATCCTTGCACCATTCTTGTATGGTACATTGGAACGTTTGCTCTTGCCATTTGGTCTTCACCACATGTTGACTATCCCAATGAACTACACAGCTCTTGGTGGTACTTATGATGTCTTAACTGGTGCAGCTAAAGGTAGTCAAGTATTTGGTCAAGATCCACTTTGGCTTGCATGGGTAACAGACCTTGTAAACCTTAAAGGTACTGATGCTAGTCAATACCAACACTTGTTAGATACAGTACATCCCAGCTCGTTTCAAAGTTGGACAAATGATCGGTTCATTCGGTATCTTGATGGGTGTGATCGTGGCTATCTACCGTAATGTTGATGCTGACAAGAAACATAAATACAAAGGTATGATGATTGCAACAGCTCTTGCAACATTCTTGACAGGGGTTACTGAACCAATCGAATACATGTTCATGTTCATCGCAACACCTATGTATCTTGTTTACTCACTTGTTCAAGGTGCTGCCTTCGCTATGGCTGACGTCGTGAAACCTACGTATGCACTCATTCGGTTCAATCGAGTTCTTGACTCGTACACCTATTGCGATTAGCGCTGGTATCGGTATGGATATCGTTAACTTCGTTTGGGTAACTGTTCTCTTTGCTGTAATCATGTACTTTATCGCAAACTTCATGATTCAAAAATTCAACTACGCAACTCCAGGACGTAACGGAAACTACGAAACTGCTGAAGGTTCAGAAGAAGCTAGCAGCGAAGTGAAAGTTGCAGCAGGTTCTCAAGCTGTAAACATTATCAACCTTCTTGGTGGACGTGCAAACATCGTTGATGTTGACGCATGTATGACTCGTCTTCGTGTAACTGTTAAAGATGCAGATAAAGTAGGAAATGCAGAGCAATGGAAAGCAGAAGGAGCTATGGGTCTTGTCATGAAAGGACAAGGGGTTCAAGCTATCTACGGTCCAAAAGCTGACGTATTGAAATCTGATATCCAAGATATCCTTGATTCAGGTGAAATCATTCCTGAAACTCTTCCAAGTCAAATGACTGAAGCACAACAAAACACTGTTCACTTCAAAGGTCTTACTGAGGAAGTTTACTCAGTAGCAGACGGTCAAGTTGTTGCTTTGGAACAAGTAAAAGATCCAGTATTTGCTCAAAAAATGATGGGTGATGGATTTGCAGTAGAACCTGCAAATGGAAACATTGTATCTCCAGTTTCAGGTACTGTATCAAGCATCTTCCCAACAAAACATGCTCTTGGTATTGTGACTGAAGCAGGTCTTGAAGTATTGGTTCACATTGGTTTGGACACAGTAAGTCTTGAAGGTAAAACCATTTACAGTTCATGTTGCTGAAGGACAAAAAGTTGCAGCAGGTGATCTTCTTGTCACAGCTGACTTGGATGCTATCCGTGCAGCAGGACGTGAAACTTCAACAGTAGTTGTCTTCACAAATGGTGATGCAATTAAATCAGTTAAATTAGAAAAAACAGGTTCTCTTGCAGCTAAAACAGCAGTTGCTAAAGTAGAATTGTAATATACTTGAGGTTGGAAGCTGTATTCCAACCTCTTATTTTGGGAGAAAAGAATGAAATTTTTAACACTCAATACTCATAGTTGGATGGAAAAAGAAGCTGAGGAAAAATTCCAGCTTTTGCTTGAAGATATTCTTGAAAAAGACTATGATTTGATTTGTTTCCAAGAAATCAATCAGGAGATCACTTCGCCAGTGGTGGAGGTTAATGATCTCTATCAAGCTTTGCCAGCAGCTGAGCCTATTCACCAAGATCACTATGTTAGACTCTTGGTTGAAAAGTTGTCTGAGCAAGGGAAAAATTACTACTGGACTTGGGCCTATAACCATATCGGTTATGATCGCTACCATGAAGGTGTGGCTATCTTGTCTAAAACACCTATTGAAGCCAGAGAAATTTTAGGTTTCAGATGTGGATGATCCAACAGACTATCATACTCGCCGTGTTGCCTTGGCTGAAACTGTAGTTGATGGTAAGGAGCTTGCAGTTGCCAGTGTCCACCTTTCTTGGTGGGATAAAGGTTTCCAAGAAGAATGGGCACGATTTGAGGCTGTCTTGAAAGAATTGAACAAGCCACTTTTGCTAGCTGGAGATTTCAACAACCCAGCTGGTCAGGAAGGTTACCAAGCTATTTTAGCTAGTCCATTAGGCTTACAAGACGCATTTGAAGTTGCTCAAGAGAAAAGCGGTAGCTATACTGTTCCACCAGAAATTGATGGCTGGAAAGGGAACACTGAACCCCTTCGAATCGATTATGTTTTTACTACCAAAGAGTTAGCGGTGGAAAATTTACATGTCGTATTTGATGGTAACAAGAGTCCACAAGTCAGTGATCACTATGGCTTGAATGCTATGTTAAACTGGAAATAACAATAGAAAAAAGAGGCTGGGACAAAAAGATTTTGATTTTAGGAATTCTTTATTATAAATTTCTAAAATCGATAGATTAGATAAAAAGCGAACAAGACAGAATTCTGAGTGTCAGATAACTCGTTTTGTTCGCTTTTTTTATATTTAAGGTTAGGCTTTTTGTCCCAGACTCTTTTTCGTTATTTATTTAAATTTTTGAAGTTCATAAAAAGTTACTAGTCAAAAAGAGTATTCTCATGAATAAGATTAGCCAACAATTTTATAAAGTTTATAATAATCCTTGGATGGGGGAAACGAGGATATAAATTGAAAAAATTAGACTACAATTTTTTTGTTTTTGCTACGTATTATTTATTAGAAGTTGTTATTGGATTGAAATGTTGAAAATCAAAAAGAACAGCTGAAACTGTTCTTTTTATCATTATTTGAGACCGTATTTTTTGTTGAAACGATCCACGCGTCCATCTGCTTGAGTGAACTTTTGACGTCCAGTGTAGAATGGGTGTGAGTCTGATGAAATTTCCACACGGATCAATGGGTAAGTTTCGCCTTCGAATTCAACTGTTTCGTTAGAGCGTTTTGTTGAACCGCTAAGGAATTGGTAACCAGTAGTTGTGTCCATGAAGACAACTGGGCGATATTCTGGATGGATATCTTTTTTCATTTTGCAATATTTCCTTTCTGCCATGGTCTCTTTGCGAGCCATAGATTGTTACCATACTAGTCTATCAGATTCTGAAAAGTTTAGCAAGTATTTTATCAGTTTTTAAGCAAGTTTTTTAACTTTTGGTAGATGATTTCGTTTTCTTCTAAACTATATGAGTTTGCCCCACTTGCTAGGGGGTGGCCTCCGCCATCATGTTCCTTGGCTATTTCATTGATCGGATGGATTTTACTGCGTAGACGGACACGGTAGTGGCCATCAGCCTGTTCTACAAAAATTCCCCAGAGACTTACACTGTCAATACGTCCAGGAGCTCCTACAATAGCAGCAGTTTCAGAATCGGTGACATTGAATTGTTTTAAGATTCTCTGACTCAGGATAACACGCGCCGCACCATTTTCATCCACTTCCAGATGGTCGTAGATGTAGCCTTGAAGTTTTGCAATTTTGTAGCTCATAGTGTCCATTTTGCGAGTGAGAGCTGCAAAGTCAAAATTATGTTCTCTCAAATAAGCAGCAAGGCGAAGAGTCCGTGCAGTGGTAGAAGGGTAGAGGAAGCGACCTGTATCACCAACAATTCCTGCAAAGAGCAACTCAGCAGCGCGATCTGACAAGGCCAGTTGAGTTGTTTGGGCAAATAAGGTAATCATCTCGCTAGCGCTGCTTGAACTAGTATCCACCCAAGATAGGTCACCGTATATATCATCATTTGGATGGTGGTCAATCTTAATGAGAAAATCACCTTGACGATAGCGTTTATCATCAATACGAGCAGTATTCGCCGTATCACAGACGATGACAAGGGCACCTTGGTAGGCACTATCTTCAACGAGATCCATTTCCGCCATCCAAGTTAGAGTTGGTTCATCATAACCTACGGCTTTGATGGTTTTTTCAGGGAAATGATATTCCAGCAAGGCTTTCAAGCCCACTTGACTTCCCAAGGCATCAGGGTCTGGTTTCATATGACGATGAATGATAATCGTGTCGTATTCTTTGATTTTTTCTAAAATTTGATGGCAAATGTCCATAAATAACCTCAATTCTTTCTCATTTCATTGTAGCACAAGAATTTTTATTTTTAAAATGAAAAAGATGTGATATAATGGAGAAAGATAAATTGAGGAGGACGATATGGCATTAGCAAAAATTGTATTTGCCAGTATGACCGGTAATACCGAAGAAATTGCAGATATTGTAGCAGACAAATTACGTGACTTGGGCTTGGATGTCGATGTTGATGAATGTACAACTGTTGACGCTTCAGACTTCTTGGAAGCAGACATCGCTATCGTTGCGACCTATACTTATGGTGATGGTGAATTGCCAGATGAGATGATGGACTTCTACGAAGACCTAGCTGATCTAAACTTAAGTGATAAAATCTATGGGGTTGTCGGTTCAGGTGATACCTTCTACGATGAATTCTGTAAGGCTGTAGATGACTTTGATCGTGTATTTGCTTCAACAGGGGCAGAAAAAGGTTCAGAGTGTGTCAAAGTAGATCTCTCTGCTGAAGAAGAAGATATCGAACGTTTGGAGCAATTTGCAGAAGAATTAGCTGCTAAAGTAGGATAATCATAAAAGTGCGCTGATACAATCAATCAGTGCATTTTTCTTATCGTGACTTGGGATTTTACTAGCCTATTGACCAACTTTTTGATACAATGATTCAAATAAAGGAGTAGACTGTATGGATTTAGACAGTATTCGTCAAGAAATTGATCAAATCGACGACCAAATTGTCAAACTATTAGAAGCACGTATGCACTTAGTTGAAGGGGTTGTTGCTTATAAGAAGGCTTCAGGGAAACCGATTTTAGATACCAAGAGAGAAGCAGTTATTTTTGAAAAGGTTAGAAGTCGTGTAGAGAACAAGCGCTATCAGGAGACTATTGTCGCGACTTTTTCGGACATACTCAAACGTTCGCGTGATTATCAGGATCAAAATATCAAATGAAAAAAGAACAATTTTATCCGCTAGGGATTTTTCTAGCTGCTATGTTGGGCGGACTTGTCCGCTATCTAGTTTCCACTTGGTTACCAGCCAGTCCAGATTTTCCTTGGGGAACCCTTCTTGTTAACTATCTAGGCATTTTCTGCTTGGTGTATCTTGTTAAGGGCTATTTAGTCTATAAGGGAAGCAGTAAAGGCGTTATTTTAGCACTGGGGACGGGCTTTTGTGGCGGTTTAACAACCTTTTCCAGTCTCATGCTTGATGCTGTGAAACTACTGGATACTGGGCGTTATCTTAGTTTAGTTATGTATTTGCTTTTGAGTATTGGTGGAGGTCTACTCTTGGCTTATTTTCTAGGGAGGAAGAAATGGTAATCGTCTATCTTGCAATTGCTTGTGGCTGCGGAGCCCTAGTACGGTATTTCTTTTCCCGCTATAATCAAACTTCTAAATTGCCATTCGGAACGCTCATAGCCAATGTTTTGGGTTGTTTTTTGATTGGACTTTTTTATAATCATGTGGAAGCCAAGGAAGTCTATACTATTTTAGCTACAGGTTTTTGTGGAGGGTTAACAACCTTCTCTACTTTGAATGACGAACTTCAAAGGTTACTGAGCGATAGGAAAGTCTTTTATTCTTATCTGGCTTTGACCTATCTAGGTGGTTTGGTTGCGATTTTTTTAGGAATTCTGTTGTAAATTTCTTTACTTTTTTCTGGAAATTTGGTAAACTGTATCTTGTGTGTAATGGACGCACAAAAATACAGTTTATCCGCTGAGGAAGATTCCTCAAGATTGACAAAGATAGGAGAATAAAATGAATCCATTAATCCAAAGCTTGACTGAAGGTCAACTTCGTACAGATATCCCATCATTCCGTCCTGGTGACACTGTTCGTGTACACGCGAAAGTTGTCGAAGGTAACCGTGAACGTATCCAGATTTTTGAAGGTGTTGTTATCGCACGTAAAGGTGCTGGCATCTCAGAAAACTACACAGTTCGTAAAATCTCTAACGGTGTAGGTGTTGAGCGTATCTTCCCAATCCACACTCCACGTGTTGAAAAAATCGAAGTTGTTCGTTACGGTAAAGTACGTCGTGCGAAATTGTACTACTTGCGTGCTCTTCAAGGTAAAGCAGCTCGTATCAAAGAAATCCGTCGTTAATGACTCCAAAAAACTCTGCTTTTTCAGCAGAGTTTTTTTATCTAGCTCCCTTAGTTCAATGGATATAACAACTCCCTCCTAAGGAGTAGTTGCTGGTTCGATTCCGGCAGGGGGCATTTTTAGTAAATTAAGAAAAATAAAGAATATTTAAAGTGTTTGTTTAGGGGTAATCATCACAATTTAGTTTTTTTAAAAATAGATTAGTGTTTTTTTCTTTTGATCAATGATTACAGAATAGTGTGATCATGCATAGTAGTAACTTTTGACATCTATTAGTTTAAAAAAATAAGGACTTCCTTTGTTAGAATGTCCTTATTTTTTTATTATGGAAATTGGACAAATGAGGTAAAGGTTCAGATCTATGAACTCAGAAAGTAAGTACAAAGCTTTAAACAGCTTTCAAAAAGATTTGGTGTGGATTTTTCGGGCTAAGGTATGTGACAAAAATGAATTGATTGTTATGAAATAGAGAGCCTAAAAAATGGGGAAAAATCGTTATTGTTCCCCTGAATTTGATATGTTGTAAAAGATTATTTCTGGTCTGTTAAATATATCAATAACAAAATTTAAACATGATAGTCTAATATCTAATCCATTTAAAGTGAATACGTTTATCAATCGTTTGAGTAAGAAAATCTCAAAAAGAAGAAGGGATAGGTTTTTCAAAAAAATAACCTATCTAGTCATTGTTTATATATAATTTGTATCTTTTGTTTTGTTAATTTGTATTTAAAATTTAATCGTGTTACAATTGAAATTGAAATCGAATAGAAAAGGAAAATGCAAACGTGGGTACACTATTTAGCAACAAGATTAAAAAATAGACGAAAAGAATTAAAAAAATGTCTCAGCGAGAATTGGCTGAGGGGATATGTAAACAGGGACAGATTAGTCGATTAGAGAATGGAGAATTTACTCCAGGAGCAGACTTTTTATATGCTCTGTCTAAGAAGTTAAAAAGTTAGTATAGATTATTTTTAATGAGCAGATTGTAGAAGAGATTGATGAGCTATCAGAGTTTAAGAAGTTAGCTCAGACATTTATCACAAATCGAAATTATGAGTCTTTGAAATATATATATGAACTAGAGAGTGTAAAAGTACATCGCTTGTCTCTAGTAGATAAGTTTTATATGGAGTGGATAAAATCTCTTATAGATTTTTATTTCTATGGGCAAAAAGAGGAGGCTGTGGCAAGATTGGAGAAGGTACTGTCTCAGTTAAGTGTAACTGACTTGACCTACCTTCAAGTTTGCAAATACTCTATTCAATTTTTTTATTATGATATTGAAGATTTAGAGAGTTTTAATGAAATTAGAGAAAAGTTAGAGTATCAAGTAAATCAACTCAAGTTAAAACACAATCGAAGAATTAAACCTTTCTATTAAATTTAATTATAATGTTTGTCGCTATCTATGGTTGCAGAATAATACTGAAGAGGCTATTACTAAAATCACAGATACGATAAAGCAATGTAAGACGTATAGAACAACATATCTTTTGGCTGATTTGTATTTATTGATGGGAAATGTCAGTAAGAATTTTTCTTCTAAAGTTGCAGTAAAAGAGTACTTTGAAACGGCTTATTTCCTATATAAGCTTGAGGGAAATATGTCAATGGCTCTTAAAATCGAGCATTACATTGCAGATATAACAGAATAGTAAAGACGATGTTCAATTAAGCATCGTTTTTTTCAATCCAAAATAATACAAATATGTATTTAATGAAAAAAATAAATAAAAAAATATTATCAAAAAATCTTGACAGTATTATATTGAAGTGCTACAATGAGTGCAAGAAAAATATTAGGCTTTTGTGTCCATAAAACATCTACAGAAACTTACTATAGACTGAGTGAATGTAAAAGAGACTTCAGCCTTTGAAGAATTGAGAGGTAAAAATTAATGAATGAATTAGAAGTTAGATTTGAACTCAACGATGAGAGAGATTATAATAATGCTATTTCATATTTAGAAAAATCTTATAAATTTAAGAATGAAAAATAAGCAAGTTGATGAAATATTTTAAAACAAAAGGAAGAGAATTTGAAAATGATGAGGTAGGTAGCTTTTATCTACAGAATTCGCCAAGAAGATGATAATAGAGCAAGTATTTTCACAAGAAAAGATACGATAAAAACAAGGAATGTGGAGTGAAAGTGAAATAGAGTTAGAATCTGAAAAATTAGAATTTGTAAGGAATATCTTGCAAGATGGTTTTTCAAATATTTTCACAATAAGTAAACATAGAAAGACTTATCATGATGAATTAGAAAATAAAACGATTAATCTAGATAAGATTGATGGTCTTGGATTTTATCTTGAAATAGAGATTTTAGGAGATTTTTTTCAAAAGAAGATTATAATAATTTTTATGAGAAAATGTGCGGAGAGTTCTCGTTTTTAAATTCAAAAAAATAGAAACAAAGGGCTATGTCCAATTAATGAGAGAAAAAAATGGACGTAATTGAAAATTATCAAATAGTCTTGTTGGGATTGTTTACTCAATTGCTGGATTTGGAAGTTTGATAGCAGTAACCTTTCTTTCTACTTTTTTGAATAAGAAGGATGCCTTTATCTTGATGAATATATCAATGGCAACCATCCCACTTGTCATTATGGCGAGTGGAATAGTAGAAAATTGGATATTTTTTGGAATTTGTTATTCAATTTTTGAGTGGATTAATTACAATAGCTTCTGTCTCGATTACAACAATACAGCAACAAGAAAGTATTGAGTATAATATTGGAAAGATACTTTCTAGTTCTTTTGTAATAGCTACCATTTTTGCTCCTTTTGGAGGGATATTGGCTGCTTATTTTAATTGGCTTTTAAACCCGAGATTAAGTCTAGTTATTTTGGGATTACTAAGTAGTTTATTGGTTATTCTTATAAAGAGTTATGAAAAAAAGCTAACTAAGAAAAAGAACTGCAATATTTATAAAAGGAAGATTAGTGGATTAATTATCATTAGAAAAAAATAATATTAATTCGTAGTAAAATAAAAAAATTGAAAAAAAGGTTTTTACATAATGTACTACCTTTTTCAGATTTAATAATTATTTAGGGGATAGAACTAGAAACCAAAAATACTGAATCTTAAACTGCACCCCAAAAGTAAGATTTTTTCTGTCTAACTTTTGGGGTCAGTACAGTATCTCTAACTTCTGGAGTGCTTTTTCTATATTCAAATTATTTTACAGTACCCATGTACGGATGGCATGGGCAACGCCAGATTCATCATTTGTTTTAGTGATGTATTTGGCGATTTTTTTGATTTCTGGATTTCCATTTTCCATGACAACGGGGTTGCCAACGACTTCCAGCATGGCACGGTCATTTTCTTCGTCTCCGATAGCCATGGTTTCATCTTTGGTCAATCCTAGTTTTTCAGCTAAGTGGGTAATAGCTGAACCCTTTGTCTACATTCTTTTTAAGGAGTTCGAGGTAGAAAGGAGCAGATTTGTTGATGGAGTAGCGTTCGTAAAATTCTGCTGGAATCTTTTTCAATCGCAGCATCGAGAATCTCTGGTTCATCGATGAACATACATTTGACGATTTCCTTGTCAGCCATTTCTTCAGGGGTGCGGTAGAAGATGGGCATGCTGACGAGGGTTGATTCGTGCACTGTGTATTTTCCGATATTGCGATTGGCAGTGTAGATACCATCCTTGGTAATGGCGTGCATGTGGACACCGAGCTTGCGACTGAGGAATTCCATATCTAGATAATCCTCATAGGTCAAGGATTCGCTGATAATCTCATGTCCTGTAGCAGTTTCTTGGACAAGGGCACCGTTGAAGGTCACGACATAGTCACCCTCGTCTCTCAACTGCAAGTCGTCCAGAAGTTTGGCAACACCTGCGATAGGGCGTCCAGTTGCAATCACGACTTTGACACCAGCTTCTTTAGGCATCTTGGATGGCAGAAAAGACTTCAGGAGTGATTTCCTTTTTGCTGTTGACTAGGGTTCCGTCAATATCGACGGCGATTAGTTTAATACTCATAAATTTCCTCTTCTAGTTTTTATTTGGGGTAAAATGATCGTTCTCAATCAAGTGTAAAAATTGCTGGGTAATGCTTGCAAAGATACTGTTTTGGTCCAACATTTCTTTTCGGGAAAATAAAAACGATTATCTCCGTGGCGACTGCCAGCAAGGGATTGGACGATAGGAGACAGGCTAGAGAGTTCAGCTAGTTCTCCATTTTTTTGTAAAATCTCAATCTGTGTCCGTGGATTTTCAGATTCGGGACGATAGATATCATAAGGAAGGTCAAAGTTCTTATGAATGGCAGTATAGTAGTCGGGATCAAAGCCGATGTCCTCAACCAATTTTCTCATGCTAGCGAGTTGGTCTTGATCTTCTTGTGAAAAGGTAATGGATTTAAAGACCTTGCGGTTGACAAAGCGTTGCGACAGGTCTGCAAGAATCTTGTCAGGACTGGTCATCCAGAGCTGGAAGTAGGTATTCATCACACCATCATCCAGAGCCAGATAGTCAGACAAGGTCACATTTTTTTCAAAGAAAGGCAGGAGATGTGGGGAAGTTCGTGCAAAGAAGTCCTTTGTCCTCAGGATAGAGTTCCTTGGCGCGTTTGAGGAGATTCTGTAGGAGAACTTCCATGGCACGTGTTGCAGGGTGGAAATAAACCTGCATGTACATCTGGTAACGACTGAGGACATAGTCTTCGATGGCGTGCATGCCATTTTGCTGAAAGGCGATACCGTTTTCGACAGGACGAATGACTCGGAGGATCCGAGTCAGGTCAAATTCTCCATAAGAAGCTCCTGTAAAATAGGAATCGCGCAAGAGATAGTCCATGCGGTCCGCATCAATCTGACTAGAAATGAGCTGAACGACCTGCTTGTTAGGATAGGTATGGTCAATGACACTGGCAACTTTTTCCGGAAAATCAGGAGCTACTTGTAGCAGGACTTGGTGAATCTCTGCCTCAGGACTTTGGATGATTTCCCGAGTAATGGCTTCATGGTCTGTATCAAAGAGATTTTCAAAAGTATGGGAGTAGGCACCATGCCCAAGGTCATGTAGAAGAGCAGCGGTCATGGTCAAGAGGGACTCAGCTGGATTCCATTCCTTAGGATATTTTTCTTCAAAAATCTCAGTGATACGTCGTGCAATCTCATACACTCCTAGACAATGGGAGAAGCGGCTGTGTTCTCCACCGTGGAAGGTATAACTGGAAGTTCCCAGTTGCTTAATACGGCGCAAACGTTGAAATTCTTTTGTATTAATCAAGTCATAGATGATTTGATTATTGACATGGATGTAGTTGTGAACTGGGTCACGGAATACTTTTTCGTTCATATGACCATTATAGCAAAAAGCCAGAGTTTTTGGTAAAATAGTAGGATAAGAGACAAGAAAGAGGACCTGATGTGAAGATTCGGATGCGAAATACCATTCAGTTTGATGAGCAGTTGGAAGTGATTGACCAGCTTTATGATGTAGAGTTAAGAGAAAAGGGCGATTATAGCTATCTATTTTTTTACAATGAAGAAAAGGAAAAAGTGGTACTCAAGTTTCATAATGAAGAACTAGTCATGACTCGTTTTTCTAAACCCAATACCATCATGCGTTTTTTAAAGGGACAGGATAGTTTAGCCTATATACCGACACCGATGGGGGTTCAGGAGTTTATCATAGAGACCAGTCGCTATGAGCTTGAAGGGCAAAAGATTTACCTAGACTATCAACTGCAAAACAAAGAGGGCCTTCCCTTTGCCAGCTATTGTTTAGAAATTACTTGGGGTTAATAAGAAAAAGGTTGGCGTTTGCCAACCTTATTTGATATAGAGTTCTTGATTTTTTAAAACTATTTCACGTACATTAGCGAATTTTTTAAGTTTTTTGAGTTCTTCTGGATGGCTTACTAGCGTGATGACATAGCCGTCTTTGCCCATACGTCCAGTACGGCCAGCACGGTGAGTGTAGGTCTCGCTATTTCTAGGAACATCAAAGTTTACGACGCATTCTAGACTATCGATATCAATTCCACGTGCCAGAAGGTCTGTGGCAAGAAGTAGGGTTAGTTGATTGTCCTTGAATTTTTCTAAAATGACTTTTCTGAACTTGACGTTGACATCACTTGCGAGGGAAACAGCCAAGACATCCCGATACTGCAGTTTTTCCTCTGCGCTACCAAGGTCGGACAAGCTATTAAAGAAAACAAGACCGCGGAAATCCTCTACATGAGCCAGTTTTCGTAGCATATTCACTCTATGGCGTTGATCCACCTGCATGTAGAAGTGTTGGATGTTGTCCAACTTTTGATCAGAGAGGTCGATGGTATGCGTATTAGGCGCAATCTTTTCTTGGTCAAACTTGGTTGTGGCACTCATGTAGATGAGTTGGTGGTCACGAGGTGCGTGGTGAGTGATTTTTTCTACAAAGTGAATCTGAGAATCGTCTAGTAACTGGTCAAATTCGTCTAGGATAATCGTTTCCACGTTCATCATCTTGATTTTCTTCAATTTGATGAGTTCAAAGATACGGCCCGGAGTTCCAATGAGAATTTCTGGTCCTTTTTTGAGACGTTCAATTTGTCGTTTCTGACTAGAACCAGATAGAAATAGTTGAGGATTTAATCCGATAGCTTCTGTCCAAGTCTTAGTTACCTCAAAAATCTGTCCTGCAAGTTCAGTATTAGGTGCCAGAATAAGTAATTGTTGGGCTTTTTTCTTTGTCAGTCTGAGGAGACTAGGCAGGAGATAGGCTAAAGTTTTCCCAGTTCCAGTTGGACTCACTCCAAGAAGAGTTTCTCCTGCAAGGATAGGATCAAAAAGTTGGGTTTGAATGGGTGTGAATTCTTGGAATCCTAGTTGTTCACTTAGTTCCTGCCATTCGGTAGGTAGTTTGGTTTTCATTTTTCTGCCTCAAATCTAATGCCAGCTTTCTGGCGCATGCTATAAAGTAGGTGGTGGACATGTGCTGCATCATTCAGCCAGTCTTGGTAGAGAGATTGGTCAGGTTCTTTCATCATGTTTGCAAATGCAACGACTTCCTCAATCATGGTGTGGGGTGCTTGCCGGATAGGAAGATGAATTTTATTCCCTTTATGGTCTTTGAAAATAGCAGAGCGGATATGCTCGATAGTATTGAGGGTTAAGGTACCATCTGCTGTATAAATTTCGCAAGGAAGATTGGAAGTGATATTTTTTCCAGCCTTGATATGAATTTGGAAGTCAGGGTAGAAGAGAATCCCGTCTCCGTTTAGGTCAATGCTGTTTTCAAGTTGTTGCCCTTGATAGGTAGCATCTAGAGCCTTGCCAAATAGACAAACGGCAGCATAAATGGGGTAAATCCCTAAATCCATTAGGGCACCACCAGCAAAGCGATCTGAAAAGACATTCGGGGTCTGTCCAGCTAACAAGTCAGGCATCTTAGAAGAATACTTGGCATAGTTAAAATCAGCCCCTAAAACATGCTTATCTGCTAGAAAATCTTTGATAATTTTGAAGGCATCTTCATGGTAGTTGCGAGCAGCTTCAAAGATGAAAGAGTGATGATTCTTGGCTGTTTGCACTAAATCTTGCCATTCTTCTGATCTTGTAACAGCTGGCTTTTCAAGGATAACGTGCTTACCCATTTCAAGGGCAAGCTTGGCTTGAGCATAATGTAAAGAATTTGGACTGGCAATATAGACCACATCGAAGGAGCTATCGAAAAAATCTTCTAGCTTGTCAAACAAGTGGACATTATTGTAGCGATTAGCAAATATTTCTGCAGTTTCTATCTTTCTAGAATAAACTGCGACCAGCTGGTATTCTCCACTAGCATGGGCAGCCTCTATAAAATGATGACTGATGGCACCTGTTCCAATAATTCCTAGTTTCAGCATTCTTTCTCCTTTTTCTGGCAAATCCTTTTTCATTATATCATAGAATAGATAGACTATCCAATTACTGAGGAAAATATTTAAAAATAGACTACGATCTTTTTTTAGAAAAATGGTAAAATAGAAAGATGACTAAATGAATTGGAGTGAAAATGAGATTATTACCAATAAGAAAAATATCTCGTCAGTCTAAAAAGGCTAGCGCTTTTTTTGACGTTTTGTGCAGGATATGTGGATGCCTATACCTTTATCATAAGAGGAAATACCCTAGTAGCAGGACAAACTGGAAATGTTGTCTTTTTATCTGTCGAGTTAATTCATAATAATGTATCAGATGTGAGAGATAAGGTGATGACACTGGTAGCTTTTATGTTGGGGGTATTTTTCCTAACTTTTTATAAGGAAAAATTAGGAATTGTCAAAAAGCCAATCTTTTCTTTATTGCCCTTAGCATTTTTGTCTATTATTATCGGCTTTGTTCCTTTGACAGTTGACAATATTTACCTAGTTCCTCCCTTAGCCTTTTGTATGGGCTTGGTAACAACTGCCTTTGGTGAAGTATCGGGGATTGCCTACAATAATGCTTTTATGACAGGGAATATCAAACGGACAATGCTAGCTTTTGGGGATTATTTTAGAACCAAGCACACACCTTTCTTACGCGAGGGGATTATCTTTGTAAGCTTGCTTTTGAGTTTTAGTTTTGGAGTCATCTTTTCAGCCTATCTAACAATTTTTTATAACGAAAAAGACCATTTTAGGTATTCCTATTATGATGAGCATTTTTTTATTCTAGTATGCTTTTTGCGAATTGGAGAAAAAAGGTGAAAGAAAAAGAGTAAATTTAGGTTGTTTTTACTTGTATCAAATTAGAAGATATGCTATACTTGAAGAGTTGACTATGCACGTTCCTGTGCAACCGCACGAACATCGTTGCTCTAAGTGGTTCGTCCCACGATGCTAGGCGAGTCTTCACAAAAATACGGGGAAACCCCAAAAATCATAGGAGGTGCATAATGAGCACATACGCAATTATCAAAACTGGCGGAAAACAAGTTAAAGTTGAAGTTGGTCAAGCAGTTTACGTTGAAAAATTGAACGTTGAAGCTGGTCAAGAAGTTACTTTTAACGAAGTTGTTCTTGTTGGTGGTGAAAACACTGTTGTCGGAACTCCACTTGTTGCTGGAGCTACTGTAGTTGGAACTGTTGAAAAACAAGGAAAACAAAAGAAAGTTGTTACTTACAAGTACAAACCTAAAAAAGGTAGCCACCGTAAACAAGGTCACCGTCAACCATATACAAAAGTTGTCATCAACGCAATCAACGCTTAATTTTAAGGAGAACACATGATACAAGCAGTCTTTGAGAGAGCCGAAGATGGCGAGCTGAGGAGTGCGGAAATTACTGGACACGCCGGTAGTGGCGAATACGGCTTTGATGTCGTGTGTGCATCGGTTTCTACGCTTGCCATTAACTTTATCAATTCCATTGAAAAATTTGCAGGCTATGAACCAATCCTAGAATTAAACGAAGATGAAGGTGGCTATCTGATGGTTGAAATTCCAAAAGATCTTCCTTCACACCAGAGAGAAATGACTCAGTTATTCTTTGAATCATTTTTCTTAGGGTATGGCAAACTTATCGGAGAACTCTTCTGAGTTCGTCCAAACCAGAGTTATCACAGAAAACTAACACGGAGGAAAACATTATGTTAAAAATGACTCTTAACAACTTGCAACTCTTTCGCCCACAAAAAAGGTGGAGGTTCTACATCAAACGGACGTGATTCACAAGCAAAACGTCTTGGAGCTAAAGCAGCTGACGGACAAACTGTAACAGGTGGATCAATCCTTTACCGTCAACGTGGTACACACATCTATCCAGGTGTAAACGTTGGACGTGGTGGAGACGATACTTTGTTCGCTAAAGTTGAAGGCGTAGTACGCTTTGAACGTAAAGGTCGCGATAAAAAACAAGTTTCTGTTTACCCAATCGCTAAATAAAAAGGTCCAGTGAACCTTTTTATCCCGAGCCTTAAAATATAAAGGCGAGGAAGCTGAAGTAGCATAAATAAGGCTTTCCGAGTTTTCGGAGAGCCTCTTTTTTTGTTTTGATACCCATATTTTAAAAACCAAGTTTAGGTCAAATTTCTTTTGATATTATTTTTTCCTTTGTGGAAAACTTCTGAAATATGATATAATGAACAGATAGAGAAGTTGGGGGTAGAAGATGAACATTCAACAATTACGCTATGTTGTGGCCATTGCCAATAGTGGTACTTTCCGTGAAGCTGCTGAAAAGATGTATGTTAGTCAGCCGAGTCTGTCTATTTCTGTTCGTGATTTGGAAAAAGAGTTGGGTTTTAAGATTTTCCGTCGGACCAGCTCAGGGACTTTCTTGACTCGTCGTGGTATGGAATTTTATGAAAAAGCGCAAGAATTGGTTAAAGGATTTGATATTTTTCAAAATCAGTATGCCAATCCTGAGGAAGAAAAAGGATGAATTTTCCATTGCCAGTCAGCACTATGACTTCTTGCCACCAACCATTACGGCTTTTTCAGAGCGCTATCCTGACTATAAGAACTTCCGTATTTTTGAATCAACTACTGTTCAAATCTTAGACGAAGTAGCTCAAGGGCATAGTGAGATTGGGATTATCTACCTCAACAATCAAAATAAAAAGGGGATTATGCAACGGGTTGAAAAGCTAGGCCTTGAGGTCATTGAATTGATTCCCTTCCATACCCATATTTATCTCCGTGAAGGGCATCCTTTAGCACAGAAAGAGGAACTGGTCATGGAGGATTTAGCGGATCTACCAACGGTTCGTTTTACTCAGAGAAAAGGATGAGTACCTTTATTATTCAGAGAACTTTGTTGATACCAGTGCGAGCTCACAGATGTTTAATGTGACAGACCGTGCTACCTTTGAATGGTATTTTGGAGCGGACGGATGCTTATGCGACAGGATCTGGATTTTTAGATAGTGATAGTGTCAATGGGTATTACAGTTATTCGTCTCAAGGATAATCTCGATAACCGCATGGTCTATGTTAAACGTGAAGAAGTTGAGCTTAGTCAAGCTGGGTACACTTTTCGTTGAGGTCATGCAAGAATATTTTGATCAGAAGAGGAAATCATGAAAAAAAGAGGAATAGTGGCAGTCATTGTACTGCTTTTGATTGGGCTGGATCAGTTGGTCAAATCCTATATCGTCCAGCAGATTCCACTGGGTGAAGTGCGCTCTTGGATTCCCAATCTTTCGTTAGCTTGACCTACCTGCAAAATCGAGGGGCAGCCTTTTCCATGTTGCAAGACCAGCAGTGGTTATTTGCTGTCATTACACTGGTCGTCATGGTAGGTGCCATTTGGTATCTACATAAACACATGGAAGACTCAATTTGGATGGTGATTGGTCTAACCTTAATCATCGCTGGAGGTCTTGGGAACTTTATTGACAGGGTGAGTCAGGGCTTTGTTGTGGATATGTTTCACCTTGACTTTATCAATTTTGCAATTTTCAATGTGGCAGATAGCTATCTGACGGTTGGAGTGATTATTTTATTGATTGCAATGCTAAAAGAGGAAATAAATGGAAATTAAAATTGAAACTGGTGGCCTGCGTTTAGATAAGGCTTTGTCGGATTTGACAGAATTATCTCGTAGTCTTGCTAATGAACAAATCAAATCAGGTCAGGTCTTGGTCAATGGGCCAAGTCAAGAAAGCTAAATACACAGTCCAAGAGGGCGATGTCGTCACTTACCATGTGCCAGAACCAGAGGTTTTAGAGTATGTGGCTGAGAATCTTCCGCTAGAAATCATCTACCAAGATGAGGATGTGGCTGTCGTTAACAAGCCTCAGGGGATGGTTGTGCATCCGAGTGCTGGTCATACCAGTGGGACCCTAGTAAATGCCCTCATGTATCATATTAAGGACTTGTCGGGTATCAATGGGGTTCTGCGTCCAGGAATTGTTCACCGTATTGATAAGGATACGTCAGGCCTTCTCATGATTGCTAAAAATGATGAGGCGCATCTAGCACTTGCTCAAGAACTGAAGGATAAAAAGTCTCTCCGCAAATATTGGGCGATTGTTCATGGAAATCTGCCCAATGATCGTGGTGTGATTGAAGCGCCGATTGGCCGTAGTGAAAAAGACCGTAAGAAACAGGCTGTGACTGCTAAAGGGTAAGCCTGCAGTGACTCGTTTCCACGTCTTGGAACGCTTTGGTGATTATAGCTTAGTGGAGTTACAACTGGAGACAGGGCGTACCCATCAAATCCGTGTTCACATGGCTTATATTGGCCATCCAGTCGCTGGTGATGAAGTCTATGGTCCTCGTAAGACTCTGAAAGGTACATGGACAATTTCTTCATGCCAAGACTCTAGGGTTTACTCATCCGAGAACAGGTGAGACCTTAGAATTTACAGCAGATATCCCAGAGATTTTTAAGGAAACATTGGAGAGATTGAGAAAAGAATTAGACGTGATAAAAGGTTGAGATGAATTGTCTCGACCTTTTTCCTATCAACTCTTTTCTATTTCCTGCCATTCATGTTATAATGGATAAATATGAAGAATCGGAGTGAGATTATGAAATTCAAACGGATTGTCTTTAAGGTGGGGACTTCTTCTCTGACGAATGAGGATGGAAGTTTATCACGTAGTAAGGTAAAGGCTATTACCCAACAGTTGGCTATGTTGCACGAGGCTGGTCATGAATTGATTTTGGTGTCGTCAGGTGCCATTGCGGCTGGTTTTGGGGCCTTAGGATTTAAAAAACGTCCGACTAAGATTGCTGATAAACAGGCTTCAGCAGCGGTAGGGCAAGGGCTTTTGTTGGAAGAATACACGACCAATCTTCTCTTGCGCCAAATCGTTTCTGCACAAATCTTTGCTGACCCAGGATGACTTTTGTGGATAAGCGCCGTTATAAAAATGCCCATCAGGCTTTGTCAGTTCTACTTAGCCGTGGGGCGATTCCTATCATCAATGAGAATGATAGTGTCGTTATTGATGAGCTCAAGGTTGGGGACAATGATACTCTGAGTGCCCAGGTAGCGGCTATGGTCCAAGCAGACCTTTTAGTTCTCTTTGACAGATGTAGACGGTCTCTATACTGGGAAATCCTAACTCAGATCCAAGAGCCAAACGCTTTGAGAGAATCGAGACCATCAATCGTGAGATTATTGATATGGCTGGTGGAGCAGGTTCGTCTAAATGGAACTGGGTGGGCATGCTGACCAAAAATCAAAGCAGCCACTATTGCGACAGAATCAGGAGTTCCTGTTTATATCTGCTCATCCTTGAAGATCAGATGCCATGATTGAGGCAGCTGAGGAGACCAAGGATGGTTCCTACTTTGTTGCGCAAGAGAAGGGACTTCGTACCCAGAAACAATGGCTGGCCTTTTATGCTCAGAGTCAAGGTTCTATTTGGGTTGATAAAGGGGCTGCAGAAGCTCTCTCTCAACATGGAAAGAGTCTCCTTTTATCTGGTGTTGTTGAAGCAGAAGGAGCCTTTTCTTACGGTGATATCGTGACAGTATTTGACAAGGAAAGTGGAAAATCACTTGGAAAAGGACGCGTGCAATTTGGAGCATCTGCTTTGGAGGATATGTTGCGTTCTCAAAAAGCCAAGGGTGTCTTGATTCACCGTGATGACTGGATTTCCATTACTCCTGAAATCCAACTACTCTTTACAGAATTTTAGAGGTAAACTATGGTAAGTACACAAGAACAATTTGAACAGGTACAGGCTGTTAAAAAATCGATCAACACAGCTAGTGAAGAGGTGAAAAACCAAGCCTTGCTAGCTATGGCTGATCACTTATTAGCAGCTACTGAGGAGATTTTAGCAGCCAATGCCCTCGATATGGAAGCGGCTAAAGGGAAAATCTCAGATGTGATGCTGGATCGTCTTTATTTGGATGCAGGTCGTATAGAAGCGATGGCAACTGGGATTCGTGAAGTGGTTGCTTTACCAGATCCAATCGGTGAAGTTTTAGAAACCAATCAGCTTGAAAATGGCTTTGGTTATCACCAAGAAACGGGTGGCTATGGGGGTTATTGGTATTATCTATGAAAGCCGTCCAAATGTGACGTCTGACGCAGCTGCTCTGGCTCTCAAGAGTGGAAATGCGGTTGTTCTTCGTAGTGGTAAGGATGCCTATCAAACAGCTCATGCCATTGTCACAGCCTTGAAGAAGGGCTTGGAGACGACTACTATTCACCCAGATGTGATTCAACTGGTGGAAGATACTAGCCGTGAAAGTAGTTATGCTATGATGAAGGCCAAGGGCTATCTAGATCTTCTCATTCCTCGTGGAGGAGCTGGGTTTGATCAATGCAGTGGTTGAAAATGCTATTGTACCAGTTATCGAGACAGGGACTGGGATTGTCCATGTCTATGTGGATAAGGATGCAGATGAAGACAAGGCTCTATCTATCATCAACAATGCCAAAACCAGTCGTCCTTCTGTCTGCAATGCCATGGAGGTTTTGCTGGTTCATGAAGACAAGGCAGCAAGCTTCCTTCCTCGCTTGGAGCAAGTGCTGGTTGCAGAGCGAAAAGAAGCTGGACTGGAACCAATTCAATTCCGTTTGGATGAAAAAGCAAGTCAGTTTCTTTCAGGTCAAGCAGCTGAGGCCCAAGACTTTGACACTGAGTTTTTAGACTATGTCCTAGCTGTTAAGGTTGTGAGTAGTTTAGAAGAAGCGGTTGCGCATATTGAAACCCACAGTACCCATCATTCGGATGCCATTGTGACGGAAAATGCTGAAGCTGCAGCTTACTTTACAGATCAAGTGGACTCTGCAGCTGTCTATGTCAATGCCTCAACTCGTTTTACAGATGGAGGTCAATTTGGTCTTGGATGTGAAATGGGGATTTCTACTCAGAAACTGCATGCGCGTGGTCCAATGGGCTTGAAAAGAGTTGACTAGCTACAAGTATGTGGGTTACTGGTGACGGACAGATAAGGGAGTAAGAGATGAAGATTGGATTTATCGGTTTAGGGGAAATATGGGTGCTAGCTTTGGCCAAGGCTGTTTTGCAGGCTAAGACGGTGATGACCTTCTCCTTGCCAATCGTAGTCAAGCCAAGGTGGATGCTTTCATTGCTGACTTTGGTGGTCAGGCTTCCAGCAATGAAGAAATCTTTGCAGAAGCAGATGTGATTTTTCTAGGAGTGAAGCCTGCTCAGTTCTCAGACTTGCTTTCTCAATACCAGACCATCCTTGAAAAACGAGAAGTCTTCTTTTGATTTCCATGGCAGCTGGATTGACTTTGGAAAAACTAGCAAGTCTTATTCCAAGTCAGCACCGAATTATTCGTATGATGCCAAATACCCCTGCTTCTATCGGTACAAGGAGTGATTAGTTATGCCTTGTCTTCTAATTGCAGGGCTGAGGACAGTGAGCTCTTTTGTCAGCTTTTAGCCAAGGCTGGTCTCTTGGTTGAACTAGGAGAAGGCTTAATCGACGCGGCGACAGGTCTTGCAGGCTGTGGGCCGGCTTTTGTCTATCTCTTTATTGAGGCCTTGGCAGATGCAGGTGTTCAGACAGGATTGCCACGAGAAACGGCATTGAAAATGGCGGCTCAAACTGTGGTAGGAGCTGGGCAATTGGTCCTTGAAAGTCAGCAACATCCTGGGAGTATTGAAAGACCAAGTCTGTAGCCCAGGCGGTTCGACTATCGCTGGTGTAGCAAGCCTAGAAGCGCATGCTTTTCGAGGAACAGTCATGGATGCAGTTGGTCAAGCCTACAAACGAACACAAGAATTAGGTAAATAAGAGGTAGTTTTGATCTGCCTCTTTTATGGTGTTTGAAATGAGAAGACAAAAAGATTGTCACAAACCCCTATTTTTTTGATAGAATAGAAGTAGTAAAAAAGAAATGAGTTAGACATGTCAAAAGGATTTTTAGTCTCTCTTGAGGGACCAGAGGGAGCAGGAAAGACCAGTGTTTTAGAGGCTCTGCTCCCAATTTTAGAGGAAAAAGGGGTAGAGGTGCTGACGACCCGTGAACCTGGCGGAGTCTTGATTGGGGAGAAGATTCGGGAAGTGATTTTGGATCCCAAGTCATACTCAGATGGATGCTAAAGACAGAACTCCTTCTCTATATCGCCAGTCGCAGACAGCACTTGGTGGAAAAAGTTCTTCCAGCCCTTGAAGCTGGTAAGTTGGTCATTATGGACCGCTTTCATCGATAGTTCTGTTGCCTATCAGGGATTTGGTCGTGGCTTGGATATTGACGCCATTGACTGGCTCAATCAGTTTGCGACAGATGGCCTTAAACCCGATTTGACACTCTATTTTGACATCGAGGTGGAAGAAGGGACTGGCTCGCATTGCTGCTAATAGTGACCGCGAGGTCAATCGTTTGGACTTGGAAGGTTTGGACTTGCACAAAAAAGTCCGTCAAGGTTACCTTTCTCTCTGGAAAAAAGAAGGAAATCGCATTGTCAAGATTGATGCTAGTCTCCCTTTGGAGCAGGTTGTGGAAAACTACCAAGGCTGTCTTGTTTGACAGAATGGGCTTGACTAAATGAAACAAGATCAACTAAAGGCTTGGCAGCCAGACCAGTTTGACCGCTTTTGTCCGTATCCTAGAACAAGACCAGCTCAATCATGCCTACCTCTTTTCAGGTTTCTTTGGAAGCTTGGAAATGGCGCAATTTTTGGCTAAGAGCCTCTTTTGTACGGATAAAGTAGGTGTTTTACCATGTGAGAAATGCCGAAACTGTAAGCTGATTGAACAGGAAGAGTTTCCAGATGTCACCTTGATTAAGCCAGTCAATCAGGTCATCAAGACAGAACGCATTCGGGAATTGGTGGGACAGTTTTCCTCAAGCAGGGATTGAAAGCCAGCAACAGGTCTTTTATTATCGAGCAAGCTGAGAAGATGCACCCCAACGCAGCCAATTCTCTGCTCAAGGTCATCGAAGAACCCCAGAGTGAGGTTTACATTTTCTTCTTGACCAGCGATGAGGAAAAGATTTTACCAACAATTCGAAGTCGGACCCAGATTTTCTACTTTAAAAAGCAAGAAGAAAAGCTCATCCATCAATTAGAACAAGCAGGTCTGGTTAAGAAAAAAGCGACTCTTTTAGCTCAGTTTAGTCAATCGCGAGCTGAAGCAGAAAAGTTGGCAAATCAGGCAAGTTTTTGGACCTTGGTCGATGAAAGTGAACGCCTGCTGACTTGGTTAGTAGCTAAGAAAAAAGAAAGTTATCTGCAAGTTGCTAAATTAGCTAGCTTGGCAGATGACAAGGAAAAACAAGATCAGGTTTTACGGATTCTTGAAGTCCTCTGTGGGCAGGACCTCCTGCAAGCAAGAGTAAGAGTGATTCTACAAGATTTGCTAGAAGCTAGAAAAATGTGGCAAGCTAATGTCAGCTTTCAAAATGCCATGGAATATCTGGTCTTGAAAGAAATATAAACTCAAAAATGAACGATAAAGAAAGGAAAGGGCTGTTTTATGGACAAAAAAGAATTATTTGACGCGCTGGATGATTTTTCCCAACAGTTATTGGTAACCTTGGCCGATGTGGAAGCCATCAAGAAAAATCTCAAGAGCCTGGTAGAGGAAAAATACAGCTCTTCGCTTTGGAAAATAGTAGTTGCGAGAACGCTTGGGTGAGGTGGAAGCAGACGCTCCTGTCAAGGCTAAGCATGTTCGTGAAAGTGTCCGTCGAATTTATAAAGATGGTTTTCACGTATGTAATGATTTTTATGGACAACGTCGAGAGCAGGACGAGGAATGTATGTTCTGTGACGAGTTGTTATACAGGGAGTAGGCATGCAGATTCAAAAAAGTTTTAAGGGGCAGTCTCCCTATGGCAAGCTGTACCTAGTGGCAACGCCGATTGGCAATCTAGATGATATGACCTTTCGAGCTATCCAGACCTTGAAAGAAGTGGACTGGATTGCTGCTGAGGACACGCGCAATACAGGGCTTTTGCTCAAGCATTTTGACATTTCACCAAGCAGATCAGTTTTCATGAGCACAATGCCAAGGAAAAAGATTCCTGATTTGATTGGTTTCTGAAAGCAGGACAAAGTATTGCTCAGGTATCCGATGCGGGTCTGCCTAGTATCTCAGACCCTGGTCATGATTTGGTCAAGGCAGCTATTGAGGAAGAAATTGCAGTTGTCACTGTTCCAGGTGCCTCTGCAGGATTTCTGCCTTGATTGCCAGTGGTTTAGCGCCACAGCCACATATCTTTTACGGCTTTTTACCGAGAAAATCAGGCCAGCAAAAGCAATTTTTCGACTTCGAAAAAGACTATCCAGAAACTCAGATTTTCTATGAATCGCCCTCACCGTGTAGCAGATACGTTGGAAAATATGCTAGAAGTCTACGGTGACCGCTCGGTGGTCTTGGTTAGAGAATTGACCAAAATCTATGAAGAATACCAAAGAGGTACCATTTCAGAGTTACTAGAAAGCATAGCTGAAACGCCACTCAAGGGAGAATGCCTTCTCATCGTTGAAGGTGCCAGTCAGGATGTGGAGGAAAAAGACGAGGAGGACTTGTTCTTAGAAATCCAAGCCCGTATCCAGCAAGGCATGAAGAAAAATCAAGCTATCAAGGAAGTCGCTAAGATTTACCAGTGGAATAAAAGCCAGCTTTACGCTGCCTACCACGACTGGGAAGAAAAATCAAGAAAATGACTAAACAGGGAAGTTTGCCTTCTTCCCTGTTATACTAGTAGAAGAAAAAAATTAGAAAGATTTAGGGAGTGAAAAAGTCTGGGGGACTCAGCCTGAGCCAAGAAATTGAAAAGCAGCAAGTCCGTGGACTTTTTCAGCCTGA
>BNJS01001384.1_pt1 | contig 98414 bp, 130 predicted proteins | sample 8540461 | NCBI WGS metagenome assembly BNJS01 (sample SAMD00202454, study PRJDB9452) | human saliva metagenome | isolation source: human saliva | place: Japan | reverse complement strand
ATTTTGTTACGATTTAGCCAGTCTTTCTTTATGAATTTGTGAAGCCAGAAGGTGGAGGTGATGAAATAATTCTGAAGTAGAGAAGATTTACGACTGTAGATAATTGGTTTCGGAGAGTTGGTAACAGGGAAAGGTAGTGATAACAATATCGTGTGGGAATTTGATTGAGAATTGAGAAAAGAAATAGTAGCTTCTTCCCAAGAATCAAATAGATAGAGATTATTGCCGTAGTGAGTTAGGGTGTCGATTAGGTTTTGTGCGTGATGGCTATCCAAATGACTAATGACTAAGACACGTATTTTGGGAAGTTTTTGAAGTAATTGGACTAAAATTCGCTGCCCTTGAATCGAAAAGGTGTAGACAAGTTCTTGTAGCTTACTTGGGTGATTTTCTAGCCCCATTTCAGTCAGATAAGATTGGAATTTGTATTGACTTACTTCAAATAGTTTTGGAAATTCTACCTGATAATTGCTTAAAATCTGGGATTTCTGTTCGTCAAGAGACTGGTCACTGAGTAGATGGAAGAAGTCAGATTGGGCAGTGTAGTGGAGGAGCCAAATCAATTCTTCTCTATTTTCAATCTGTAAGTGAAATTCCTTGGCTAGCTCTTCTAGGATTTGACTCAATAGACGGTAGGATTTTTGAATGTGATGAATGTCTCCTATGCTCCATTACTAGGATTAGTTTGTGATTTTAGGAGATTTGATTGGGTTTGAAAATAGTTGTTCCAGTGTCTTTCTTTTTAGGTTCAAAATGGAGCTTTTTAGCCAGCTTTTTGATATCTTGTTCAAACTGCGGAATTTGCATGAGGGAGCTGTAGTGACTGGTTAAAAGAGGAGTAGGATTTTCGATGAAACGTCCCTTATTTAACCGCTCTAGATTGATAGCCAGGGTATATTTGATTTGCCGTAGACTACTGAGGTTGGGGTGAAACTTGTTGGGCGTTCAAAAAAATAGCTGAATCAAGCTGAGTGAGTGATTCTTCAGAAATCGAAGGGAAGGGCCAATCAAGAAAGTCGTAACTTTGGCTAAAGTAGTCTAGATAAAAGGCACGAATGTCCTCTTCTGCTCCCTCCATGACTAAAGGGGAAGGTTGGATGCTGATGCCATAGTGTTGTGGAAGCTTCGTATTTAGATGCTGGATGATTTCCTGATCTCGTTCGTGACTAATCACAAGTTCCTGACATATTTGCTCAAGTGATTGTCCCTCTTTGAAAAAAATAGACAGTTCAAAAAAAGAGTAGGTTGTCAGATTGTTTCAAAGATCGCAATCCTGAGGGATCCAAGGTGTTTTGAAAGTCAAACTGCAATTGAATGCCTTCTTTTTGTTGATTGAATCAGGAGGTTTGGGAAATAATTGCTCAAGCTTAAAAAGGTGTTCTTGCAATTCTTCTATTGAAAAAAATTCAGCTTCTCAGCCAAGACTGGAATTTCTATCCAATCATGGTGTTTGGTTAATTCTTCCAGTAAGAATAGCAAATCTTGTTCAGTTTTTAGAAAGCAAGATATTCATCACAAACCTCCCTATATATTTATACATATATATTAAAAAGAAAAACCTAGTAAAGTCAAGAAAAAAACAGACCTAGGATAAAAATAGGAAAACCGTAATTTACTATATTTTTTTCTTGGACTATTAAACTGAAAATGAAGTTTGCAAAGTAATCAGTTGAATTTAATTTTTTTATAGGAAAAAGATTTTGTCAAAAAAATTCGTCAATCCCCTTGAAAAATCTAGCTAAATAGGGTATAATATGAGTAATCATTTGTCGTAGGTTTTGTCTGAAATATTGTCCAGACAAGGCTCACAGCAGTTAAATCTTCTGAAAAAGTCAGATTTAGCTGCTCTTTTTGTGCTTTTTTTCAGGATTTTTGAGTATTTGTAACAAAGACTTAAAGATTCTGAAAATTCATCAAGAGGACACGGTGATAGGGGTTTTTAAAACCATATGACGATTAGAAAGCCTGATTGACAAGGCTTGGAACTTATTTACAAAGGAGAATCATCTTGGCAGGACATGACGTTCAATACGGGAAACATCGTACCCGTCGTAGTTTTTCAAGAATCAAAGAAGTTCTTGACTTACCAAATTTGATTGAAATTCAAACTGACTCATTCAAAGCTTTCCTAGACCACGGTCTGAAGGAAGTGTTTGAAGATGTATTGCCAATTTCAAACTTCACAGACACAATGGAGTTGGAATTTGTTGGATATGAAATCAAGGAACCAAAATATACGCTAGAAGAAGCTCGTATCCACGATGCTAGCTACTCAGCACCAATTTTTGTAACCTTCCGCTTGATCAATAAAGAAACAGGCGAAATCAAGACCCAAGAAGTTTTCTTTGGTGATTTCCCAATCATGACAGAAATGGGTACTTTCATCATCAATGGTGGTGAACGTATCATCGTATCTCAGTTGGTCCGCTCACCAGGTGTTTACTTTAACGATAAAGTTGATAAAAACGGTAAAGTGGGCTACGGTTCAACTGTTATCCCTAACCGTGGAGCTTGGTTGGAACTTGAAAGCGACTCAAAAGACATCGCCTATACTCGTATCGACCGTACTCGTAAGATTCCATTTACGACCTTGGTTCGTGCGCTTGGTTTCTCAGGTGATGATGAAATCTTTGATATCTTTGGTGACAGCGAATTGGTTCGCAACACTGTTGAAAAAGATATCCACAAGAACCCAATGGACTCTCGTACAGACGAAGCCTTTGAAAGAAATTTACGAACGCCTTCGTCCAGGTGAGCCTAAGACTGCTGAAAGCTCACGTAGCTTGCTTGTAGCTCGTTTCTTTGACCCACGTCGCTATGACTTGGCAGCAGTTGGTCGTTACAAGATCAATAAAAAACTCAATGTTAAAACACGCTTGCTCAACCAAACCATTGCAGAGCCATTGGTAGACCCTGAAACAGGAGAAATCTTGGTAGAAGCTGGGACAATCATGACTCGTAGCGTGATTGAAAGTATTGAAAGCTATTTGGATGGAGATTTGAACAAGATTGTCTACATTCCAAATGATGCAGCGGTTGTGACTGAGCCAGTTGTTCTTCAAAAATTCAAGGTTGTTGCACCAACTGATCCAGACCGTGTTGTAACCATCATTGGTAATGCCAATCCAGATGACAAGGTTCGTATCGTCACTCCTGCAGATATCCTTGCTGAGATGAGCTACTTCCTCAACTTGGCTGAAGGACTTGGCCGTGTAGATGATATCGACCACCTTGGAAACCGTCGTATCCGTGCGGTTGGTGAATTGCTTGCCAACCAAGTACGTCTTGGACTTTCTCGTATGGAACGTAATGTCCGTGAACGTATGTCTGTTCAAGACAACGAAGTCTTGACACCACAACAAATTATCAATATCCGTCCTGTAACAGCTGCGGTTAAAGAATTCTTTGGTTCATCACAGTTGTCACAGTTCATGGACCAACACAACCCACTTTCTGAGTTGTCTCACAAACGCCGTTTGTCAGCCTTAGGACCTGGTGGTTTGACACGTGACCGTGCTGGATATGAAGTACGTGACGTGCACTACACTCACTACGGTCGTATGTGTCCAATCGAGACACCTGAAGGACCTAACATCGGTTTGATCAATAACTTGTCATCTTACGGACACTTGAACAAATATGGTTTTGTTCAAACACCATACCGTAAGGTTGACCGTGAAACAGGTGTTGTCACAAACGAAATCGTTTGGTTGACAGCCGATGAAGAAGATGAATTTACTGTAGCACAGGCTAATTCTCGTCTGAATGAAGATGGAACATTTGCTGAAAAAGTTGTCATGGGACGTCACCAAGGGGTCAACCAAGAGTATCCAGCTAATGTTGTTGACTACATGGACGTATCACCAAAACAGGTAGTTGCCGTTGCGACAGCATGTATTCCTTTCTTGGAAAACGATGACTCCAACCGTGCCCTCATGGGAGCCAACATGCAACGTCAGGCTGTGCCATTGATTAATCCTAAAAGCACCTTACGTTGGTACTGGTATGGAATACCAAGCAGCCCACGATTCAGGAGCTGCTGTGATTGCTCAGTATGACGGTAAAGTTACTTATGCAGATGCTGACAAGGTAGAAGTTCGTCGTGAAGATGGTTCATTGGACGTTTACCACATCCAAAAATTCCGTCGTTCAAACTCAGGTACTGCCTACAACCAACGCACTCTCGTAAAAGTTGGCGATGTCGTTGAAAAAAAGGCGATTTCATCGCTGACGGACCTTCTATGGAAAAATGGAGAAATGGCGCTTGGACAAAAACCCAATCGTTGCCTACATGACTTGGGAAGGTTATAACTTCGAGGATGCCGTTATCATGAGCGAACGCTTGGTGAAAGACGATGTCTATACATCTGTCCACCTTGAAGAATACGAATCAGAAACACGCGATACAAAGCTTGGGCCTGAAGAAATTACTCGTGAAATTCCAAACGTTGGGGAAGATGCTCTTAAAGACCTTGACGAAATGGGGTATTATCCGTATCGGTGCTGAGGTTAAAGAAGGCGACATCCTTGTAGGTAAAGTAACACCTAAGGGTGAGAAAGACCTTTCAGCTGAAGAACGTCTCTTGCACGCTATCTTCGGAGATAAATCTCGTGAAGTGCGTGATACTTCTCTTCGTGTACCACACGGTGCCGATGGTGTCGTTCGTGATGTTAAAATCTTTACACGTGCAAATGGAGATGAGTTGCAATCAGGTGTTAATATGCTGGTTCGTGTCTACATCGCTCAAAAACGTAAGATCAAGGTCGGAGATAAGATGGCCGGACGTCACGGAAATAAAGGGGTTGTCTCTCGTATCGTTCCTGTAGAAGATATGCCTTACCTTCCAGACGGAACTCCAGTCGATATCATGTTGAACCCACTTGGGGTGCCATCACGTATGAATATCGGTCAGGTTATGGAGCTCCACCTTGGTATGGCGGCTCGTACTCTTGGTATCCACATCGCAACACCAGTCTTTGACGGAGCAAGTTCTGAAGATCTTTGGTCAACTGTTAAAGAAGCAGGTATGGACAGCGATGCCAAAGACAATCCTTTACGATGGACGTACTGGTGAACCATTTGATAACCGTGTTTCTGTCGGAGTCATGTACATGATCAAACTCCACCACATGGTTGACGATAAATTGCACGCGCGTTCAGTCGGACCTTACTCAACCGTTACCCAACAACCACTCGGGAGGTAAAGCTCAGTTTGGTGGACAACGTTTCGGTGAGATGGAGGTTTGGGCTCTTGAAGCCTACGGTGCGTCAAATGTCCTTCAAGAAATCTTGACTTACAAGTCTGACGATATCAACGGACGTTTGAAAGCTTATGAAGCTATTACAAAAGGAAAACCAATTCCAAAACCAGGTGTTCCAGAATCCTTCCGAGTTCTTGTCAAAGAATTGCAATCTCTTGGTCTTGACATGCGTGTCCTTGACGAAGATGACCAAGAAGTGGAACTTCGTGACTTGGATGAAGGAATGGACGAAGATGTCATCCACGTAGATGACCTTGAAAAAAAGCTCGCGAAAAAAAGCAGCACAAGAGGCTAAAGCAGCCTTTGAAGCTGAAGAAGCTGAGAAAGCAACAAAAGCGGAAGCAACAGAAGAAGCTGCTGAACAAGAATAAGCAGTTCACTTAGAATAGAAAGGGAAGAAATAGTGGTTGATGTAAATCGTTTTAAAAGTATGCAAATCACCCTAGCTTCTCCAAGTAAAGTCCGTTCATGGTCTTATGGAGAAGTCAAAAAACCTGAAACAATCAATTACCGTACCTTGAAACCAGAACGTGAAGGACTCTTTGATGAAGTTATCTTTGGTCCTACAAAAGACTGGGAATGTGCTTGTGGTAAGTACAAACGCATTCGTTACAGAGGGATTGTTTGTGACCGTTGTGGGGTTGAAGTAACGCGTACGAAAGTTCGTCGTGAGCGTATGGGACATATCGAATTGAAAGCTCCTGTATCTCACATCTGGTACTTCAAGGGGATTCCAAGCCGTATGGGCTTGACCCTTGATATGAGCCCTCGTGCCCTCGAGGAAGTTATCTACTTTGCGGCTTATGTGGTGATTGATCCTAAGGATACACCACTTGAGCACAAGTCTATCATGACAGAGCGCGAATACCGTGAGCGCTTGCGTGAGTATGGTTATGGATCATTCGTTGCCAAAGATGGGTGCCGAAGCCATCCAAGACCTTTTGAAACAAGTAGATCTTGAAAAAGAAATTGCTGAACTCAAAGAAGAGTTGAAAACAGCTACTGGACAAAAACGTGTCAAAGCTATCCGTCGTTTGGATGTTTTGGATGCCTTTTACAAGTCTGGAAACAAACCTGAATGGATGATTCTCAACATCCTTCCAGTTATTCCACCAGATCTTCGTCCAATGTTGCAGTTGGATGGTGGCCGTTTTGCCTCATCTGACTTGAATGACCTTTACCGCCGTGTTATCAACCGTAACAACCGTTTGGCTCGTTTGCTTGAGTTGAATGCACCAGGTATCATCGTTCAAAATGAGAAGCGTATGCTTCAAGAAGCGGTTGACGCTTTGATTGACAATGGTCGTCGTGGTCGTCCAATCACAGGACCAGGTAGCCGTCCACTGAAATCATTGAGCCACATGCTTAAAGGTAAACAAGGACGCTTCCGTCAAAACTTGCTCGGTAAACGTGTTGACTTCTCAGGACGTTCCGTTATCGCCGTTGGTCCAACGCTTAAGATGTACCAATGTGGTGTGCCACGTGAAATGGCGATCGAGCTCTTTAAACCATTTGTGATGCGTGAAATCGTTGCGCGTGATATCGTGCAAAACGTCAAAGCAGCTAAACGCTTTGGTGGAACGTGGAGATGAGCGTATCTGGGATATCCTTGAAGAAGTGATCAAAGAACACCCAGTGCTTTTGAACCGCGCACCGACCCTTCACCGTTTGGGTATCCAAGCCTTCGAGCCAGTCTTGATTGATGGTAAGGCCCTTCGCTTGCACCCACTTGTCTGTGAAGCCTACAATGCCGACTTTGACGGGGACCAAATGGCCATCCACGTACCGCTTTCAGAAGAAGCCCAAGCAGAAGCTCGTATCTTGATGCTGGCTGCTGAGCACATCTTGAACCCCAAAGATGGTAAACCAGTTGTTACTCCATCTCAGGACATGGTTTTGGGTAACTACTACTTGACTATGGAAGAAGCTGGTCGTGAAGGTGAAGGAATGGTCTTCAAAGACCGTGACGAAGCGGTTATGGCTTACCGTAATGGTTATGTTCACCTCCACTCACGTGTTGGTATCGCAACAGACAGCCTCAACAAACCATGGACAGAAGAGCAAAAACACAAGGTCTTGCTTACAACAGTTGGTAAAATCCTCTTCAACGACATCATGCCAGAGGGTCTACCATACTTGCAAGAACCAAACAATGCCAACTTGACAGAAGGCGTTCCAGCTAAATACTTCTTGCCACTTGGTGGAGATATCAAGGAAGCAATCAGCAAACTTGAACTCAATCCTCCATTCAAGAAGAAAAACCTTGGAAATATCATCGCTGAAATCTTCAAACGTTTCCGTACGACAGAAACTTCTGCCCTACTTGACCGTATGAAGAACCTCGGTTACCACCACTCAACTCTTGCAGGATTGACAGTGGGTATTGCCGATATCCCAGTCGTTGATGACAAGGCTGAAATCATTGAAGAATCACACAAACGTGTAGAACAAATCACAAAACAATTCCGTCGTGGTATGATCACAGACGACGAGCGTTACAATGCTGTTACAGCTGAATGGCGTGCTGCCCGTGAAAAAAACTTGAGAAACGCTTTGATTGCCAACCAAGATCCTAAGAACCCAATCGTTATGATGATGGACTCTGGAGCCCGTGGTAACATCTCAAACTTCTCACAGCTTGCCGGTATGCGTGGTCTGATGGCTGCTCCGAACGGACGTATCATGGAATTGCCAATCCTTTCAAACTTCCGCGAAGGTTTGTCAGTACTCGAAATGTTCTTCTCAACTCACGGTGCCCGTAAAGGTATGACCGATACGGCCCTTAAGACAGCCGACTCAGGTTACTTGACTCGTCGTTTGGTTGACGTTGCCCAAGACGTTATCATCCGTGAGGACGACTGTGGAACAGACCGTGGTCTCTTGATCCGCTCTATCGCAGAAGGAAAAGAGATGATCGAGTCTCTCGAAGAGCGTCTCAACGGTCGTTACACTAAGAAAACTGTTAAACATCCAGAAACTGGTGCAGTTATCATTGGTCCAAATGAGTTGATTACAGAAGACAAGGCGCGTGAAATTGTTAATGCTGGTGTGGAAGAAGTGACTATCCGTTCCGTATTTACATGTAACACTCGTCACGGTGTCTGCCGTCACTGTTATGGTATCAACTTGGCGACTGGTGATGCGGTTGAAGTTGGTGAAGCAGTTGGTACAATCGCTGCCCAATCTATCGGGGAACCTGGTACACAGCTTACAATGCGTACCTTCCACACGGGTGGGGTTGCCTCAAATACCGATATCACTCAGGGTCTTCCTCGTGTCCAAGAAATCTTTGAAGCCCGCAATCCTAAAGGGGAAGCGGTTATCACAGAGGTTAAAGGACAAGTTACCGCTATCGAAGAAGATGCATCAACTCGTACTAAGAAAGTCTTTGTTAAGGGTGAAACTGGCGAAGGTGAATATGTCGTTCCATTTACCGCTCGTATGCGTGTTGAAGTTGGAGACCAAGTAGCGCGTGGTGCTGCTCTTACAGAAGGTTCTATCCAACCAAAACGTCTCCTTGCAGTTCGTGATGTCTTGTCAGTTGAAACTTACCTTCTCGGTGAAGTACAAAAAGTTTACCGTAGCCAAGGGGTAGAAATCGGTGACAAACACATCGAGGTAATGGTTCGTCAAATGATCCGTAAAGTCCGTGTCATGGATCCAGGTGACACAGATCTTCTCATGGGTACCCTCATGGATATCAATGACTTTACAGATGCTAACAAAGATGTCCTTATCGCAGGTGGAGTTCCAGCGACAGGTCGTCCCAGTCCTTATGGGAATTACCAAAGCCTCACTTGAAACCAACAGTTTCTTGTCAGCGGCTTCCTTCCAGGAAACAACTCGTGTCCTTACTGACGCGGCTATCCGTGGTAAGAAAGACCATCTCCTTGGACTTAAAGAAAATGTTATCATCGGTAAGATCATCCCAGCAGGTACTGGTATGGCCCGTTACCGTAACCTTGAACCACATGCTATCAACGAAGAAGAATACCTTAATCCTCCAGTAGAGGAAGAAGGAAACGAAGAAACAACAGAAGTAGTTGTGGATACTGCCGTTGAAACTGTGGAAGAAACAGTAGAATAAAAGAGAATGAGAGAGCCTTCGGGTTCTCTTTCTCTTTTCTGAAAACTTTCTCCATTTTTCCATGAAATGTGGTAAAATAAAAGAAAGAAGCTGACAAAGGAGACGGGTATGGAACAAACATTTTTTATCATTAAACCAGATGGTGTAAAAAGAGGACTAGTAGGTGAAGTGTTGAAAACGCATCGAACAACGTGGATTTACAATCGAAAAATTGGAGTTGCGTTCACAGGTTTCAGAAGAGTTGATTGACCAGCACTATCAGGACTTGGTTGGTCAGAGTTTTTACCCACCGATTCGTGAATTCATGACTTCAGGACCGGTTCTTGTAGGGGATCATTTCTGGTCCCAAAGTAATCGAAACTTGGCGGACTATGATGGGGGCAACTCGTCCAGAAGAAGCTTTACCAGGAACTATTCGAGGTGATTTTGCAAAAGCTGCTGGAGAAAATGAGGTTATCCAAAATGTTGTACATGGTTCAGATTCAGAAGAGTCAGCTAAGCGAGAAATTGCTCTTTGGTTTTGAAGAGAAAATAGTAAAAGTTTGATGTAAGGGTTACTTGCATCAAATTTTTTTGCATTAGAGTAGAAAACTGACAGTTGAGAAATATTCTAGCAATGGTGAGGATTTCTAGCCTATAATAAGAGCAAGTAAGGGAGGAAGAATGATGGAAAGAATGAAAAAGCAAATTCGAGTTTTGTTATTGCTGACGGTTTTTGGACTTGGTGGCTGTTCTTGTTTAAGTTTATCGACTTGGTCCTTGATGTTAAATCACAACTGTTTCTATTATTTAGTAGGCATGTTGCTCCTTGCGAGTATTGGGGCAGGACTAAACTACTATAGAGGGCAACAAAATCAATATTATTCAGTTTTTAGAGCAGATAAGAAACAACTCTTGTATACTCTGTTACTCTTAGTAAACATTTTAGGTTTAGCTTTAATTGTCATAGAACATCTCCTTGAAGGAAATGCATCCGTGGAAGAGTTTGTGGAAGTATTTCTACCGAGTTTCTTTTTCTTATTCGGTGTTGACTTGTTAGTCTTTCTGCCGATTCAGAAGTATGTATATGGATTGAAAAAGATTTTGGGTAAAAAGGGAATCTGTTTTATCAGCGGACTAGCTATTTTAATCGTTCTCAGAAATCCTTGGTCAATATTATCCATGACATTTTATGTTGCCTTGGGAATGCTTTTTCTAGGATTGTTGGTACCAAAAGTTATTCGCTGGGAAGTTTCATTTTATAGCCACTTGATAAGAGATATACTATTAGTTGTCTTTTTGCTGTTCCTATTTTAAAATCAGAATAAGGGCTAGTTCAAGTCTTATAATTCATACTATGGAATTCACAGATAATATCTCGACAAAGAATAACTTTTTTTGGTATAATAGAAATATGTACACTAAAAAACGAAGAAGAGTTACAGTCCTTAGGGTGAACGTTTGGGCTATTTATTAGAAAAGAATGATGTTTTAATTCTAACTGGAGAACTGGGCGCAGGTAAAACGACCTTTACTAAAGGACTTGCAAAAGGATTACAGATTTCTCAGATGATTAAGAGTCCAACTTACACTATCGTAAGAGAGTATGAAGGTCGTCTTCCACTTTACCACCTAGATGTTTATCGTATTGAGGGGGATGCTGATTCTATTGATTTGGATGAGTTTCTCTTTGGTGGTGGGGTGACTGTCATCGAGTGGGGACATCTTTTAGGTGATGCCTTGCCAGATACTTATTTAGAATTGGAAATTCTAAAAGAGGAAGATGGTCGCAGATTAAACTTCAAAGCCAAGGGTTTGCGTGCAGAAAAACTCTTAGAGGAGCTTCAACATGGAGTATGAATTGCTCATTAGGGAAGCAGAAGTTGGAGATGCGGCTGCATTAGTGATCATTTTTAAATCGTGTCAGTGTAGAAACAGATTTTACCAGTCTGGACAGGAGATGGTATTTTGATGACAGATACTGAGATGGAGTTATTTTTGGATAAACAGGCTCACTCGGAAAATCAAATCACTTTACTGGCCTTGACTGAATGATGAAATTGCTGGTCTTGTAAATATCACAGCTGATCAACGCAAGAGAGTTCGTCATATTGGAGATCTCTTTATTGTGATTGGTAAGAAGATATTGGAATAATGGACTGGGAAGTTTGTTGCTTGAAGAAGTCGTAGAATGGGCACAGGCTAGTGGCATTCTTCGTCGACTTCAACTTACTGTCCAAACTCGTAATCAGGCTGCAGTTCATCTATATCAAAAAGCATGGCTTTGTAATTGAAGGTAGACAAGAGCGCGGTGCGTACATAGAAGAAGGGGAATTTATCGATGTTTACCTGATGGGTAGACTGATAGATTAGTAGAAATATGGTTAAAAAAATTATTGGAATGGTGCTAGCTTTTCTAGCTGTGACAGTTTTGGGTGTGGGTGTCTTTTGCTTATACCATTTATCAGCAAGGTACACAAACCTTTATCAAAAACACCTATAAAAAGATTGGGGAAGAAACCAAGGTTATTGAAGCAACTGAACCCATGACTATTCTGTTGATGGGAGTTGATACTGGGAATGTGGAACGTACGGATCAGTGGGCTGGAAATAGTGATTCCATGATTCTTTTGACAGTTAATCCGCACACGAAAAAGACCATGATGTTGAGTTTGGAGCGTGATATCCTGACTAAAATTCAACATAAAGATGGTAGTATTGAAGAAGCGAAGTTAAACGCTGCCTATGCTGGTGGTGGTGCAGAATTAGCTATTTCAACCATTCAAAAGATGATGAATATCCATATCGATCGCTACATTATGGTTAACATGCAAGGCTTGCAACAATTAGTCGATGCAGTAGGGTGGCATTACCGTCAATAACACGCTAGGTTTCCCGATTTCTATCAGTGATCAAGAAGAATTTAACACCATTTCTATCGGCGTTGGAGAACAGACAATAAATGGAGAAGAAGCGCTTGTTTATTCTCGCATGCGTTATCAGGATCCAGAAGGAGACTACGGACGTCAAAAGAGACAACGTGAAGTCATTCAAAAAGTTGTTGAAAAAGTTCTTAGTTTGAATAGTGTCAGTCACTACCAATCTATTTTAAAAGCTCTAAGTACTAATATGCAGACTAATATTGATTTATCTGCAAAAAGTATTCCAAACTTGTTGGGTTATAAAGATTCATTTAAAACCATTGAATCACAACAGTTGAAGGGTGAGGGAGAGATGTTGCAAGGTATTTCTTACCAGATTGTTTCTAGAGAGCATATGTTGGAAAGTGCAGAATATATTGCGACGTTCTTTGGGACAAGAAGAAGTCACTCAGCTTGAAACAAATGTTGTCTTATTTGAAGATTTGTTTGGACGGGTGCCTGTTGATAATGGGGATAATCAACAACAAGGCGTCTTTGTAACAAATGAAGTAGAATAGTTCGTTTTTTGATACAAATAAAAAATCAATCGTGGGAAATTTCCTGCGATTTTTTCAAAAAAATACGAATAGATAGGTAGGAGGAAACATGAAAGCAGAAATCATTGCTGTTGGAACAGAGATTTTGACAGGACAGATTGTTAATACCAATGCTCAGTTTTTGTCGGAAAAACTAGCAGAAATTGGAGTAGACGTATATTTTCAGACGGCTGTAGGAGACAATGAAGCTCGTCTCTTGTCCTTGCTTGAGATTGCCAGTCAACGTAGTAGTCTGGTGATTTTGACAGGTGGTTTGGGGCCGACTGAGGACGATTTGACCAAACAAACCCTAGCTAAATTTTTAGGGAAAGAATTAGTCTTCGATCCTCAGGCTCAGGAGAAGTTGGATGTCTTTTTTGCCCAGCGACCAGACTATGCCCGAACACCGAATAACGAAAGACAAGCTCAACTTGTAGAAGGAGCGACTCCACTACCAAACGAAACAGGACTGGCTGTGGGAGGAATATTGGAAGTCGATGGAGTGACCTATGTCGTCCTTCCCTGGTCCACCAAGTGAATTGAAACCCCGATGGTCTTAAACCAACTTCTACCCAAGTTGATGACAGGGAGCAAGCTGTATTCCCGAGTTCTTCGTTTCTTTGGAATTGGCGAAAGTCAGCTGGTTACGATTTTGGCTGATTTGATTGATAATCAAACAGATCCGACCTTAGGCACCTTATGCCAAGACAGGAGAGGTAACCCTGCGTCTGTCAACAAAGGCTAGCAGTCAAGAAGAGGCGAATCAAGCGCTGGATATCTTGGAAAACTCAAATCTTGAGATCGCCAAACCTTTTGAAGGTCTTTCTTTACGAGAACTTTGCTATGGTTATGGGGAAGAGACTAGTTTAGCCAGCATTGTGGTAGAAGAACTGAAAAAGGCAAGGGAAAAACTATCACGGCTGCAGAGAGTTTGACGGCAGGTCTTTTCCAAGCTACTGTAGCGGATTTTTCAGGAGCTTCAAGTATATTTAAGGGTGGTTTTGTGACCTATAGCTTGGAGGAAAAATCAAAAATGTTGGATATTCCTGTCAAGGATTTGGAAGAACATGGTGTGGTGTCTGAATTTACAGCTCAGAAGATGGCTGAGCAGGCACGAAGCAAGACCCAGTCTGATTTTGGCCTTAGTTTGACTGGAGTGGCAGGACCAGATAGCCTAGAAGGGCACCCAGCTGGGACAGTCTTTCATAGGCTTGGCTCAAGAGCATGGAACTGAGGTCATCAAGGTCAATATTGGAGGCAGAAGTCGAGCAGATGTACGTCACATTGCGGTTATGCATGCCTTTAACCTAGTTCGCAAGGCTTTATTAAGTGACTAACTTTTGATATAATAGTAGATAGGTCTGAGGACCATTAGAATGTAGGAGAATAGAATGGCGAAAAAACCAAAAAAATTAGATGAAATTTCAAAAAAATTCGGGGCTGAACGTGAAAAAGCCTTGAATGACGCTCTTAAATTGATTGAGAAAGACTTTGGTAAAGGGTTCAATCATGCGTTTGGGTGAACGTGCCGAGCAAAAGGTGCAAGTGATGAGTTCAGGTTCTTTGGCTCTTGACATTGCCCTTGGTTCAGGTGGTTATCCTAAGGGACGTATCATTGAAATCTACGGACCAGAGTCATCTGGTAAGACAACAGTTGCCCTTCATGCAGTTGCACAAGCGCAAAAAGAAGGTGGTATTGCTGCCTTTATCGATGCGGAACATGCCCTCGATCCAGCTTATGCTGCAGCCCTTGGTGTCAATATTGACGAATTGCTCTTGTCACAACCAGACTCAGGAGAGCAAGGTCTTGAGATTGCAGGAAAATTGATTGACTCAGGAGCTGTGGATCTTGTCGTGGTCGATTCAGTTGCTGCCCTTGTCCCTCGTGCGGAAATTGATGGAGATATCGGAGATAGCCACGTTGGTTTGCAGGCTCGTATGATGAGCCAGGCTATGCGTAAGCTCGGTGCTTCTATCAATAAAACCAAAAACAATTGCCATCTTTATCAACCAATTGCGTGAAAAAGTTGGGGTCATGTTTGGAAATCCAGAAACAACTCCTGGTGGACGTGCTCTGAAATTCTACGCATCAGTCCGTTTGGATGTTCGTGGAAGCACACAAATCAAGGGAACTGGTGACCAAAAAGATACCAATGTCGGTAAAGAAACTAAAATCAAGGTTGTGAAAAACAAGGTGGCTCCACCATTTAAGGAAGCCTTCGTTGAAATCATGTACGGAGAAGGGATTTCTAAGACTGGTGAGCTTTTGAAGATCGCAAGCGATTTGGATATCATCAAAAAAGCAGGAGCTTGGTACTCTTACAAGGATGAGAAAATCGGGCAAGGTTCTGAAAATGCTAAGAAATACTTGGCAGATAATCCAGAAAGTCTTTGATGAAATTGACCATCAAGTCCGTGTTCAATTTGGTTTGATTGATGGAGAAGAAGCTTCTGTAGAAGGTGTTGAAACTAAAAAAGATGACGTAGTTCAAGCAGATTCTGTGAATGAAGAAGTGACACTTGACCTAGGCGACGAGCTTGAAATCGAAATTGAAGAATAAGCTGTTAAAGTAGTGGAGAAATCCACTGCTTTTTCGTTACTTTGTTCAAGTTTTCAGATTAGCTATAGTTTGCTGTTTCTTGTCGCTCCTCTAGAAAGCTGATATAATAGCCTTATGAATAAAAAACGAACAGTGGACCTGATTCATGGTCCTATTCTTCCTTCGCTTTTGAGTTTTGCCTTTCCAATCTTGCTGTCCAATATTTTCCAACAGCTCTATAATACTGCTGATGTCTTGATTGTTGGACGTTTTCTTGGTCAAGATTCCTTGGCTGCGGTTGGGGCAACAACTGCTATTTTTGATTTGATTGTAGGTTTTACTCTTGGTGTTGGCAATGGCATGGGGAATTGTCATTGCCCGTTATTATGGGAGCTCGGAATTTCACTAAAATCAAGGAAGCAGTAGCAGCCACCTGGATTTTAGGTACTCTTTTGAGTGTTGTAGTGATGTTGCTGGGCTTTTTTGGTTTGTATCCACTCTTGCAATACCTAGATACCCCTGCAGAAATTCTTCCCCAGTCCTATCAATATATTTCTATGATTGTGACCTGTGTCGGTGTCAGCTTTGCCTATAATCTTTTTGCAGGCTTGTTGCGTTCCATTGGGGACAGTCTAGCAGCGCTTGGATTTCTGATTTTCTCTGCCTTGGTCAATGTGGTTCTGGATCTCTATTTCATTACGCAACTGCAACTGGGGGTTCAATCTGCGGGTCTTGCCACCATCATTTCGCAGGGCTTATCAGCGGTTCTCTGCTTCTATTATATTCGTAAAAGTGTGCCAGAACTTTTGCCTCAGTTTAAGCATTTCAAATGGGACAAGGCCTTGTATGCGGATCTTTTGGAGCAAGGTTTGGCTATGGGCTTGATGAGTTCAATTGTATCTATCGGCAGTGTGATTTTACAGTCTTCTGTTAATACCTTTGGTGCAGTGATTATTAGTGCCCAGACGGCAGCTCGACGCATTATGGCCTTCGCCCTTCTTCCTATGACCGCTATTTCTGCATCAATGACGACCTTTGCTTCTCAGAATTTAGGTGCTAAGCGCCCAGACCGCATTGTTCAAGGCCTTCGAATCGGCAGTCGTTTAAGTATATCCTGGGCAGTTTTTGTTTGTGTCTTCCTCTTTTTTTGCCAGTCCAGCCTTGGTTTCCTTCTTGGCTAGTTCGACGGATGATTGCTTGGTAGAAAATGGTAGTCTGTACTTGCAAATCAGTTCAGCTTTTTATCCCTATTTTGAGTCTCTTATTGATTTATCGCAATTGCTTGCAGGGCTTGGGGCAAAAAGTCCTTCCTCTGGTTTCTAGCTTTATTGAACTAATCGGGAAAATCGCTTTTGTGGTCTTTATTATTCCTTGGGCAGGCTATAAGGGTGTTATCCTTTGTGAACCCCTTATCTGGGTTGCTATGACCATTCAACTGTACTTTTCACTGTTCCGTCATCCTTTGATAAAAGAAGGCAAGGCCATCTTGGCAACAAAAGTGTCATCATAGCTCGATTTGCTGAATAAAATCCATTTCCTCTAGTGAAAATCGAAAAAACTTGTGTTATAATAAGAAAGATTAAAATGTGAAAAAAGGAGATTCCTAATGGGACGTAAATGGGCCAATATCGTAGCCAAGAAAACGGCTAAAGATGGAGCTAACTCTAAAGTATATGCAAAATTTGGTGTAGAAATCTATGTAGCAGCTAAAAAAGGTGATCCAGATCCAGAATCAAACTCAGCTTTGAAATTCGTTATCGACCGTGCTAAACAAGCCCAAGTGCCAAAACACGTTATCGATAAAGCTTTGGATAAGGCTAAAGGAAACACAGACGAAACCTTTACAGAAGGACGTTACGAAGGTTTTGGACCAAATGGTTCTATGTTGATTGTTGATACTTTGACTTCTAACGTTAACCGTACAGCAGCCAATGTCCGTGCAGCTTTTGGTAAAAATGGCGGAAACATGGGTGCTTCAGGTTCGGTTTCATACCTCTTCGACAACAAGGGTGTTATCGTATTTGCTGGCGAAGATGCGGATGCAGTCTTTGAGCAATTGCTAGAAGCAGATGTGGATGTGGACGATGTAGAAGCAGAAGAAGGAACAATCACTGTTTATACAGCACCAACTGACCTTCACAAGGCTATCGTCGCTCTTCGTGAGTCAGGTATCGAAGAATTCCAAGTGACTGAATTGGAAATGATTCCTCAGTCTGAAGTGGAATTGTCAGGCGATGACCTTGAAACTTTTGAAAAACTTTATAGCGTCCTTGAAGACGACGAAGATGTACAAAAAATCTACACAAACGTAGACGGCTTCTAATTTAACATAGAAAATATGATCCTAAGTGAGAAAATCACTTGGGATTTTTTTAATCAAGAAAATAGTTCTCACGGAAATTTATTTAGTTCCTAGGAGAACTAAATGCAATGATTAGAAAGGAGTAAGTATGGATAAACCGATGTTGGTTTTAAAACGTTTTGGACACCAGGTACATCTGATGGTACAAAAGGAAGCCAAACGTTGTGGTATTGAATTTATGGGTGTACCTCAAGGACAAGTTCTGCGTTTTTTAGGTTGGCGTGAGCATGAACAAGAATTAACGCTCATCAAGGATATTGAACAAGAACTCAATATTAGCAAGTCTGTTGCTAGTAACTTGGTCAAGCGTATGGTGCAAAATAGTTTGGTGGAGCTGGAGGCGAGTCCTGTCGATAAGCGGGCTAAGTTTGTTCGTTTGACGGACAAATCGCGTTCTCAAATGCAGCAGGTTAAGGCCTTCTTTGAACGAATTGATCAGAGTCTGCTAAATGGTGTTTCAAAGTCAGACTTGGCAATCTTTGAAAAGGTTCTCGGTCAGTTGCAAGAAAATGTTCAGAAGATAGGAGGAGAGAATGAAGAAATTAGCCAAATGAATTAGTGGAAAAGAATGGGGTGTGATTTTACTAGCCATTCTCTTTACCTGCTTTTCGGTTTATCTAGAGTTGGAAGAAGAGGAACTTCCATTTTAAAAAAGAAGTAAGGGCTGGGAAATGACCTAGCTCTAAAAAATCAGCATTCAGTTTTGTAAGATGCAAGATCTGTTTGACTGAATTCTATTTCTCTCAAGCTTTTAAAAGTTTAATTATGATTGCCGAGGTGGGACCAAGAATCAAAAATCAATGAATTTTTAGATTCTGTCGCGCCTTTTTTATGATAATCATTTTGGAAAGATTTTGCTTTTTGGCGGTTTTGTAATATAATAATCCTATATGTTTCATAAAGGCGCTTACGGCATAGGGGGTGAAAAATGGTAGCAGCTAACGTCAAAAAACGGGGTCAGCATTATCAGAAGAAGGCTCTCTGGCCACTTTCCATTCTGCTTATTTTTGCTTTGTTTTTTGTTTATTTCAAGGGCGTTCTGCCAGATGAGAAGCAGGTCAAGATTGGGGCAACCTACATGACCATGAATAATGATTTTTATAAGATCTTAAATGCGGAGCTGGAGAAGAAAACCAACCAGCAGGGCAGCCGGCTTTACGTGCGGGATCCTGAGCTGGGTGAGGGCAAGCAGAGCCAGCAGATTGACTTTTTTGTCCGAGAAAAGGTTGATGTCATTGTTATCAATCCGGTAAAAAGTAATAGTCCAAGTATCATTTCCTCTCTTCAAAAGGCCAAGAAAGCTGGGATTAAAATCATCGTAGTGGATGCGCCTATCAGTCAGGATGTAAAAGTGGATACGACTATTGTGTCGGATAACTACCAAGCAGGCGTCCTGATTGCCCAGGACATGATGAAGCGCTTGCCTTCTGCTAATATTCTCCTTCTAGAGCACCGCAATGCCGTCTCTGCTATGGACCGGATTCAGGGATTTATTGATACGATTGAAAAACAGCCTAGCTACAAGATTATTTCCCAGAAAGAAACACTAGGCCAGACAGAGGAAAGCATGCCGCAAGTAAAAAGTGCCTTAGACGAAGGATTGGACTTTAATGTAGTCATGGCGCTCAATGATCGGGCAGCTATCGGGGCCTTGGCTGCTATTAAAAATCAAGGTCTTGATAAGAAAATCTCCATCTACGGCGTGGATGGATCGCCTGATATCAAAAACTTTTTGGCTACGACTAGCGATATAGAGGGAACCGTGGCCCAATCGCCCATTCAGATGGGACGCAAGGTGGCACAGGTAATTGAGCTGATGCAGGAGGGGAAATCCTACGACAGCCAATACCTGATTCCTGTTCATCTGGTTAATAGAGATAATATCAGTCAATACACAGTTACAGGGTGGCAATAATGAGACCTCAAAAAAGTATCTTTTATAGCAAAATCGCCTTAATGGTCATCAATCTGTTTGCCATTGTCTATAATGCATCCATCTATCTCTTTGTGACCAACTATGTAGCGGCTAAGGGCTTCAGTCACTCGCTTTTGGAGCGTTTGGATGCCATTCCGGGCTCTCCTAGCCTAATCTTCTGGGTATCCATTAGCCTGTATGCCTGTCTGCTTTTAGTCATGTACTATCGGGAGCGCCACCCCAATCAGCTGTCCGTCTATGACAAGGCGACCATTATTGAAATCCTGCTCATGCTGGTCATCTTTTCCGTCTTGCACTCGTCCTACAATGGCTTGATTCTCTTGGTGTTTGCGGATATTTTCTATGGCTCTAAGGAGTTCAATGCTTCCAAGGACAAGAAGTACTGGTTTTCTTTCATTATTTTGAGCTTTGGCATGCTGCTCTTGTCCAACTATAACCTCATGTCGCTCTTTATCAAGCTGCCGTCTTTGGATACCTATATTCGTTTTTATCCTGAGTCTGTACGCTTTTTGCTCTTATTTGGCAAGAACTTTCTCTACTCGCTTAATATTGTCGTCTTTATGATTTCCTTGCTATTCTATATCTTGTCGGCTATTACGGAGCGCCATCGTATTGAGGAAGAGCTTCGCATGGCTTTTCAAGCCAATCGCGAGCTGAACTCTTACCTGGCTTTGTCTGAGAAAATAGCAGAAGATCGAGAGCGGAAGCGGATTGCCAGAGAGATTCACGATACATTAGGTCATGCCCTGACGGGTATTTCAGCTGGTATTGATGCGGTCAAGGTCTTGGTTGATATTGACACCAACCGAGCTAAGGAGCAGCTTAATAATGTCTCTGTCGTTGTTCGAGATGGTATCCGTGATGTCCGCGGCTCGCTCAATAAGATGCGCCCGGGAGCTCTGGAAAATAACACTTTGAAGGAAGCTCTGATTAAGATTATCCGTGAGTATGAAGCCATCTCCAACTTGGAGATTCATCTCCTCTACAAATGGGATAATATTGACTTGGATATTGCCAAGGAAGACATTGTCTTCCGGGTGATCCAGGAGTCGATTACCAACTCTGTCCGCCATGGTCATGCCAAGACTATCTGGATTGAGCTACTAGAGGAAGAAGAAGCTTATGTAATGACCATTCAGGATGATGGTGTTGGCTTTGATGAACTCCACTATGGCTATGGCCTCAAGCAGATGCAGGAGCGCCTAATGATTATTGGCGGAAGCGTCCGCTTTGAAAATCGGGACGGTTTCTACACGCATATCAAAATTCCAAAAATAGGAGGAAGACATGATTAAGGTTTTAATAGCAGACGATCAGGCCTTGATTCGCGAGTCTCTGCAAATCATTCTGTCTGCCCACGCAGATATTGAGGTAGTCGGGACGGTCGGAGACGGCAAGGAAGTGCTGGAAAAGCTTCATCGGGTGCGCCCAGATGTGATTTTGATGGATATTCGCATGCCAGTCATGGATGGTGTTCTCTGTACCAAGGCTGTCAAGGAGCAGTATCCAGATGTCAAGATTATCATCCTGACGACCTTTGACGATGATGAATTTATCTTCTCAGCTCTCAAATACGGTGCATCTGGTTATATTCTTAAAGGGGTTTCGACAGAAGAACTTCATGAAGCTATTCAGACAGTCTATCGAGGCGGAGCTATGATCAATCCCAATATTGCCACCAAGGTCTTCAAAATCTTTTCACAGATGGCCCAGTCCAACTTTGCCATCACAGTGACAGAGGAAAATGTGGAGGACATGAACCGGACGGAGTGGAAGATTATCCAGCAGATTAGCTTTGGGATTTCTAATAAGGAAATTGCAGCCAAACTCTTTCTATCAGAAGGGACAGTCCGTAATTATCTATCGGGTATCCTAGCCAAGCTCAACCTGCGTGACCGGACCCAACTGGCTATCTGGGCCGTACAGACTGGAGTCACCCAGAGAGATTTTAGTAAGGAAGGCGACAAATGAAGTGGAGATTGAGAAATTTGTCCCTGCTGGTTGTCCTGATTATATCTGTTGCTCTGGCTTTTGTATTTTGGGCTTCAGCTCAGGACAAAGTCCTGCGTATCGGGGTCTATGCTGGTTCTAGCTGGGATGTGCCTAACAGTCGCGAAAACAAGGTCTTGGACAGCCTGATTAAAAGATTTGAAAAGACGCATCCTCCTGTCAAGGTCGTTTACGAAAGCGGTATTCCCAAGGATGATTATGCTGACTGGCTGGCAGAGCAAGTCTTGAAAGGCGAGCAACCAGATCTCTTTATGGTGCCAGAAAACGACTTTAGCATGTTGGCTTCGACTGGCGCGCTTAAATCCTTGGATCCCCTCCTAACGGATGATAAGCGAAAGGCTTTTTATCCAGTGGCTTATGAAGCTGGGCAATATCAGGGAGTCAGCTATGCCCTTCCAGTTGAGAGCAATCCTATCATGATGTGTGTCAATAAAGACCTGCTTGAAAAAGAAGGAATTAGCATTCCTGAGTCAGGATGGACCCTGGCGGATTTCTATGAGATTTGCAAGAAAGTAACCAAGGATACCAATGGCGATGGTGTGGTGGATCAGTACGGTATAACGGATTACACTTGGCAGCAGGCTCTGGTAGCTTACGGCGGCCATCTTACCGATAAATCCGGTATCACTGTGGACAGCGCAGAGATGCACCAAGCCTTGGCCTTTATGAGCAAGCTAGATATGCTCAGCCAGCACTATAAGGTGACTTCTAATGACTTTGATGAGGGACGGGTGGCTTTCTATCCTATGAGTCTGGCCCAGTATCGGACCTACAAGCCTTACCCTTACCATGTTGCCAAGTATTCTAGCTTTTCTTGGACCTGTATCCCCATGCCAACAGCTAATAGCCAGGTGATGGGGACACAGGTCAAGACCTCGCTCTTTGCCATGTCTTCCAATACCAAGCAAGAGAAGCTGGCTTGGGAATTTATGCTCTTGCTGTCACAGGATAAAGAAAGCCAGCAGGCCTTGTTTGAAAAATCGCAGGGGACCTCAGTCTTACCATCTGTGGTGAAAAGTCAACAGGCTAGAGAAATCTTACAGGCAGATGATTTTGGCTTGGATTCCTTGACTTCTGAGAGGCTAGACCACATGATGAATCGCTCCATCATTGACATCAGTCTAGAAGTAGACCGTCATACCATGGACCGGATGGACTATCTGATTCAAAATGCTATGCAGAATCAAGAGATTGACAGTGCCTTGCCGAGCATTCAAAGAGAAATAGAAAGCGGAAAATAATCTGCTTTCTTTTTGTTTGCTCTGAAAGGAGCAGGAAAGGTACAGCTGACTAGACAAATATGACAAATGTCATATGTTTCCTGACAAATGTCATCTGGGCAAAGTGACATTTGACAATATGAAACCGATTCCAAAACTTGTACAATAAAATCATCAATAAATCCTTACTTGGCTAAGAGCTAGAAGGAAAAAGGAGGCAGGAAAGATGAAATACCTTGTACTGGTCAGTCATGGGGGACTGGCTGCAGGCGTGCAGAGTTCCTTGAAGATGTTTGCCGGAGACAAGACGGATCAGGTCATTGCGGTTGGTCTTCAGGAAGGCAAGTCAGTTGATGATTTTGCAGTTGATTTTACTCAGGCCTTAGATGGCTTAAGCACTGATGACAGTGTCTTAGTTCTGGCTGATATTGTAGGAGGCAGTCCTCTGACGACAGCAGCGAGCGTCTTAGCTGACATAGGTAAGCTCGACTCAGCAGTTATCTTGGGCGGTTTGAACCTGACCATGGGACTGACTGGCTTGGTTATGAAAGACATCTTAGACGGGAAAGATCTGGCTCAGGCTATCCTTTCCGAGGCTACAGCTGCTTTGCAGGAATTTGAAGTCGTAAGTGATGCAGCTGAAGAAGATGAAGACGACATTTAGTACTTCCGTCATACATTCTAAAAGATAAAAGGAGATTTTAAAGATGACAGTATCATTTGTACGGATTGACGACCGCATGATCCACGGTCAAACAGTCACTCGCTGGGCCAAGGAATACCCTTGTGATGGCCTGATTGCAGTAAATAATGCTGCAGCAGGAAACAAGGTTTTGATTCAGGCCTACAAGGGAGCTTCTGACAAGAAGACTTTTGTTTGGACCAAGGAAGCCTTCAAGGAAAAATCAGGCAAGGTCACAGAGTCAGACAGCCGCTATTTCCTCATTACGAAAAATCCTGTGGACATGAAAGAAATCCTAGTGGACCAAGGCTTTGTACCTGGTGATGTTAAGGAAATCATCATTGGCCCTGCTAATGACCGTCCTGGAGCTATTAAGCTGGGGAATAACCAGTCCATTACCCAGGAAGAGGCAGAAGCGATTGAGGCGATAGAAAAAGCAGGCTACAAAGTCAAATTCCAGCTCCTACCAGATGTTTCCATCGGTTATTGGAGCGATTTCAAGTCTAAATTTGGTTTTTAATTATAATAATGAAAAGGAGAGTCTATTATGACAATTTCTTGGCTGCAAGCCGCTTTACTGGGTCTTTTCGCTAGTTTAGCTTCTATGCCTGGTATGGGTGGTACTAGTATTGGTAACTACACTTTGGGACGTCCTCTGGTCGGAGGCTTGATTAGCGGGCTGATTCTCGGAGACTTAACAACAGGGATTATGGTTGGGGTAGCCCTTCAGGTTCTCTACATCGCTCTGGTAACACCAGGTGGTACAGTTTCTGCTGACGTGCGGGCGATTTCTTACATTGGGATTCCTCTCGCAATCTTATTTGTTCATTCTAAAGGAATCACGTCTGAATCTGCTATTGCTGCAGCAGCTGCACCAATCGGAGCAGCAGTTGGTACTATCGGTACAGTTCTCTTCTATGGAACAGCCACTACAAACCTGCTATGGCAGCACATTGGCTGGAAAGCCGTTGAAAAAGGCGAATTTAAAAAGCTTTACGCTGTTGACTGGGTTTATCCTTGGATTTCCCACTTTGTCTTCTCTTTCCTTCCAACAATGCTTATCACTAAGTTTGGCCCCGATATGGTTGAGCTGATGAAGACCCACCTGCCAATGGATGGCTTCATCATGAAATCCCTCTTTACAGTCGGAGCTCTTCTCCCATGTGTAGGTATTGCCATTCTCTTGAAACAAATCGTTACCAAGGCTGCTGACTTTATCCCATTCTTTGTGGGCTTCACCTTGGCTAAGTCACTTGGTCTTAATTTGGTTGCCAGTGCAGTTGTTTCACTGATTTTTGCAGTAATTTACTATGAATTGGAAGTAATCAAATCAGCTCGTGTGACCGCGCCGGCTGGTGGGGCTGACTTTGATGACGATGAGGAGGATATCTAAGATGGCTGAAAGAAAGAAAATAACTAAAAAGACTTAGCGAAATCATTCCACCATTGGTACTATGGTCATTTGACTTGCTTCTCTCAAGAGCATATGCAGACTTTTGGTTACTTGACCTCTATGCTACCAATCGTGGAAGAACTCTACAAAGACAAAGCAGAGCAGAAAGAAGCTATGCAGACCTATACGGCTTTCTTCAACACAGAACCTCAGCTCGGAGCTTTGGTAGTGGGGATTACAGCTGGTTTGGAAGAAGCGCGTGCCAATGGAGACGCTGTTGACGGCGAAACTATCAATGGTATGCGTGCCGGTCTCATGGGACCTATCGCAGGTATCGGTGATTCATTGGTTGTCGGAACCCTAATCCCAGTTCTGCTGGGGATTGCCCTTGGCCTCTCAAAAGGCGGAAATCCTATCGGGGCTCTCTTCTACATCCTTGTATGGAATGTTCTCATCTATGGCGGTATGCGCTTTGCCTACTTCAAAGGCTATGAATTAGGGGACAAGGCGGTTGAATTCCTTGTAGGACCTAAAGGACAGGCGCTTCGTAAGGCAATCAGTGTCATTGGTGGTATGGTTATCGGGGCAGTTGCTGCAACTTGGGTATCTGTAACGACTTCATTAGAGCTGAAAAATGCTGATGGCGAAGCCTTCTTGAAGCTACAAGAAAAGATTGACGGTGTTTATCCAGGTCTCTTAACAGCTGGCTTTATCACCCTTTGCTGGTGGCTGATGGCCAAGAAAAAAGTATCACCAAACCTTGTTATGCTCCTCTTGGTTGTCATTGCTTTGATTGGTGTAGCACTGGGCATCTTTGATCCTCAACTGAAATACTAATTCCTACTCAAGTTTCAGACTGGCAGTAAGTCCGATATGCTGCTAGTCTAGTATCAATTTGTTTGACTTAAATAAAGAATGGAGAAAATCATGACAGAACAAGAATTGATTCAAGGTTATGAAACAGAAATTCACTACCAGAAGCATATGATTGAAAATCTAGGACGCTGGTTTACTCTCTTCTTTGTCATTGCCAGTATCGGTCTTGTTCTGATTTACTTCTTTCATGAGACTAATCTATTAGCACTGATTGCAGGAATTGTCCTAGCCCTTCTGGGTGTCTTAGCCATGCTCTTGTTTGGTTATGGCATCTACAGAGGACGGCTCAATCTGCAAAAGGTGATCAATGATTTTGAAGCAAAACTAAAACTTGCAAGATAGACATTTAACCTAGAAAACATAATCCTAAGTGAGAAAATCACTTGGGATTTTTTTAATTCAAGAAAATAGTTCTTATGGAAACTTTTGTCTTGACATCTCTTTTCAAAGTGGTAAAATAGTTCTCATGAAAACTTATTTAGTTCTCAGGAGAACTAAATGCGATGGTTAGAAAGGAGTTAGTATGGATAAACCGATGTTGGTCTTTAAGCGTTTTGGTCACCAGATTCATTTGATGGTACAAAAGGAAGCCAAACATTGTGGCATTGAATTTATGGGTGGACCGCAAGGTCAGGTGGTGCGTTTTTTGGATAGCCGTGAAGAAAACCAAGACTTGGTCTTGATTAAAGATATCGAGCAGGAACTCAATATTACTAAGTCTGTTGCTAGTAATCTAGTCAAGCGTATGGTGCAAAATGGTTTGGTGGAATTGGAGGCGAGTCCTGTTGATAAGCGGGCTAAATTTGTTCGTCTGACGGACAAATCGCGTTCTCAAATGAAGCAGGTTAAGGCCTTCTTTGAACGCATTGATCAGAGTCTGCTAGATGGTGTTTCAAAGTCAGACTTGGCAATCTTTGAAAAGGTCCTCGGTCAGTTGCAAGAAAATGTTGAGAAGATAGGAGGAGAGAATGAAGAAATTAGCAAAACGAATTAGTGGAAAAGAATGGGGGATGATTTTACTAGCCATTCTCTTTACCTGCTTTTCGGTTTATCTAGAGTTGGAAGTGCCGACCTATATCTCGAAAATTACGGATTTGCTGGGAACTCAGGGTACCAACTTAGATGAGTTATGGCATCCAGCAGGTATGATGGTGGGAATGTCCTTTCTGGCCTTCTTGTCCGCAGTTGCAGTTGGATTTTTTGCGTCCAGAGTGGCTGCTTCTTATACTAGTAGGCTAAGAAGTGATATTTTTAACCGAGTTTTAGACTACTCGCAGACAGAGATTAAGAAATTCTCTATTCCTAGTCTCTTAACTCGTACCACCAATGATATTACTCAGGTTCAGATGTTGATTACCATGGGCTTTGCAAGTGGTTACGCGTGGTCCGATTATGGCTATCTGGGCTATCGGGAAGATTTTAGGTCATTCAGAATACTGGCTCTGGGGCTGTACTTGTGGCAGTGATTGTCAATGTTTTGATGACAACCGTTTTGATGACGCTAGCCTTTCCAAAACAGTCCTTGATTCAAAGGGGTTTGACTGATAAACTGAACAGTATCACTCGTGAGAGTCTAACAGGTATTCGTGTCGTTCGTGCCTACAATGCTGAAGAAAGTACCAAGATGAAAAATTTGCAGCAGCAAATGATGAATTGACACGCTTGAATTTGTTTGTCAACCGTCTTATGGCTATTTTGAACCCTATCATGATGGGGATTTCAAGTGGTTTGAGTGTGGCGATTTACTGGATTGGGGCCTATGTGATTAACGATGCTGCTCCGACAGCGCGTCTGCCCTCTTTAGTGACATGGTTGTTTTCATGTCTTATGCCATGCAGGTTGTTATGGGCTTCCTTCTCATGGGGAGCGCTCTTCATCGTTCTTCCTCGAACTATGGTCTCTGCTAAGCGGATTAATCAGGTTCTAGATTTGCATTCTTCTATCCAAAATCCTGCTCAAGTGCAGTTGGCTGATGAAAATCTCAAAGGTCAGGTCGAATTTAAGGATGTGACCTTCCGCTATGCGGCAAATTCGGAGGCGGTTATCGAGCATGTCAGCTTTAAAGCAGAAGCTGGCCAAACAGTTGCCTTTATCGGCTCAACGGGTTCTGGTAAATCAACTCTGGTCAATCTGATTCCACGTTTCTACGATGTATCAGCAGGAGAAATTCTGGTGGACGGTGTCAATGTTCAAGACTATGACTTGAATGATTTGCGCAACAAGGTTGGTTACATTCCTCAGAAAGCGGTTCTCTTTTCAGGTGATGTTAAGGGCAATTTAGACTTTGGACAGAGTCAAGAAACACCACTTAGTGAGCAAGCTATGTGGCAGGCTTTGGAGTTGGCCCAGTCTAAGAACTTTATCGAAGACAAGGAAGCGGGCTTAGCGTCAGAAGTGGCCCAAGGAGGAACCAACTTCTCAGGTGGTCAAAGACAGCGTCTGGCTATTGCGCGTGCCTTGGCTAGGAAGCCAGAAATTCTCATCTTTGATGACTCCTTCTCAGCCTTGGATTACAAGACAGACCGAGTTCTACGCCAAGAGTTAGCTGAAAAAACTAAGTCTATGACCAAGCTCATTGTCGCACAGCGTATTTCAACGATTATGGATGCAGATTTGATTTTGGTATTGGATCAAGGTAAAGTCGTGGGACAAGGCACCCACAAGGAACTTCTAGCTAATAACGAAGTTTACCAAGAAATTGCCTATTCACAACTATCGAAGGAGGAATTGGAACATGGAAAATAAGAAAATGTCTCTCTGGGAACAGAGTAAACCCTATCTTGCAGGCCTCCAGTTTGCCCTTCTGATTGCCTTTCTAGCAACAATCGTATCCAATATCATTACTGTTTATGGTCCAACCCGAATCAAGGAAATGACCAATATCATTGCCAGTGGTCTAGAAACAAGTGTGGATGTCGCGGCGGTTGCAGCCATTGGTAGTTTTTTAGCCGTCATCTATGTGATTGGACTCCTATCAAATTATTTGCAGGCCTTTCTGTTTACAACAGCCATTCAACGTTTTTCAGAGCGTTTGAGAAGAGCCATTGCAGAGAAAATTAATCGCCTACCATTGAGATATTTTGATGGACATTCTCAAGGAGATACCTTGTCTCGTGTGACCAATGATGTTGATACTGCAGCCCAGTCCCTCAATCAAAGTCTGGGAACAGTTCTTTCATCTAGTTTATTGGTCTTAGCAGTCTTGGTAACCATGTTTGGGATGAACTGGATTTTAGCCTTGGTGACGGTTGTGTCAACTCTTATCGGTTTTGCTTTCGTGTCTGTCTTTATGGGCAAATCCCAGGGCTTCTTTAAGAGTCAGCAACAGGATTTGGCAGCTGTCAATGGCTATGTGGAGGAAAATGTACTCTGGCCATAATGTGGTGACCAGTTACAATGCTATCGAGAGCACGAAAAGAAGAATTTGCGACATTAAACCATCGTCTGTATGACAGTATCTGGAAATCTCAGTTTATTTCAGGGATTATGATGCCGATTATGATGTTTCATTGGGAACTTTAGCTATGCCTTGGTGATTATCGTTGGTGCAGCCTTGGCTTTGAATGGGCAGATTAGTATCGGGATTATCGTTGCCTTTTATGGCCTACGTTCGTATCTTTTTCTCAGCCCCTTTCACAAATTGCCCAAGGGATTACTAGTCTTCAGCAGGCTAGCGCAGCCATGGGGACGTGTCTTCGAATTCTTAGGTGAAGAGGAAATGGAAGATGAATCCCATAAAGAAAGACAATTGAGCGATATGAAAGGTCAAGTGGTCTTTGATCGAGTTTCCTTTGGTTACACACCAGAGCGAACCATTATTCATGACTTTTTCTGCGACTGCTCATGCAGGTCAAAAGGTTGCCATTGTCGGACCGACTGGAGCTGGTAAGACAACCATTGTCAATCTTTTGATGAAGTTTCTATGAGATTGATAAGGGAAGTATCCGTATCGATGGTGTGGATACCAAGGAGATGAAGCGTTCGGAAGTACACGATGCCTTTTCAATGGTCTTGCAGGACACTTGGCTCTTTGAAGGGCACTATTCGAGACAATCTTATCTATAACCAAAAAGGGTATTAGTGATGAGCGCGTGATTGAAGCCAGCAAGGCTGTAGGGATTCACCACTTTATCATGACCCTACCAGATGGTTACGATACCGTCTTAGATGATACAGTGACCTTTGTCTGTCGGTCCAAAAAAACAACTCTTGACCATCGCTCGTGCTTTGCTGAAAGATGCGCCACTCCTAATCCTAGATGAGGCGACCTCTTCTGTTGATACCCGTACAGAGGAATTGATTCAGAAAGCTATGGATCGTTTGATGGAGGGCAGAACTTCCTTTGTCATCGCCCACCGCTTGTCTACTATCCGAAATGCTGATCTGATTCTTGTCATGAAAGGATGGCAAATATCATCGAGCAAGGAAATCATGATGAGCTAATGGCGCAAGCTGGTTTCTACGCTGACCTCTACAACAGTCAATTTACAGAAGACGAAGCAGAAGAATAAACCTAAAGAAGGCTTGACGGCCTTCTTTTTCTGCACTATACTAGAAGACAAGTGCTTCCCTATAAGCAAAATTTGAGTAAGTGATGAGAAAATATATGAAAAATTATCAAGAATGGTATAACCATATTGCTACTAACATTGAAAAAAATAAAGCCCTTTCTTCTGAGCTTGTTAAGAACTTTCAATCGGTTTCATGACAGTAGTTATGCCTATAGTTTATCTAACCTTGTTAGCCACTACCTATTTCCAAGAAGGACTTGGGGAAACAGGTCTTGATCTATGTGTTTATCCCTGCGTCAGGTTTTGTGATTTTATCCCTTCTTCGTAAGAAAATCAATGCTCCTAGGCCTTATGAGGAATGGACTATTAAACCCTTGCTTGACAGAGATAGTCCTGGTCAGTCTATGCCCAGTCGTCATGTCTTTTCAGCAACCATTATCTCCATGGCTTGCATTCATGCTAGTTTATCTCTAGGGGTTATCTTGTTGGTCTTGTCAGCCTTCCTCGGTCTCAGTGAGAGTCTTAGGGGGAGTGCATTATCCCAAGGATGTAGTGGTTGGTTATATTTGTGGTCTTGTGGGGTGTGCTTTTCTTTCTATTTTGACTTGTAAGTTAAGGTGGTCCTACAACCACTTACGGGTCTAAAGTAACCACTTGCTTTTTTGCTCTTGTTTTCTTATTTTTGCTTTGATATAGTAGAGTCAGAAAGGAGATGGAATGAAGTTACGAATCGAAATTGACAGCAATTTAGAGGAAACTGAAATTGTCATCAAGGCAGCGGCTTTGACAGATGAGATTGCGGATTTACAGCGACTCTTGCAAGAATCCAAGTCTCCTAGGTTGATTTTTTACAAGGGACAGGTGAATATTATCTGGATTTGTCGGAAATTCTCTTCTTTGAGACGGAAGGTAGCAAGATTTATGCCCATACCCATAAAGATGCCTACGAAGTTCGGCTCAAACTCTATGAGTTAGAGTCTATCCTTCCTCGCTATTTTAGTCGGGTATCCAAGTCGACTATTGCAAATATCCGTCAGGTTTACTCGGTGGACAAGTCCTTTTCAGGAACGGGCACCATTTCCTTTTATCAGACTCATAAGGAGGTTCATGTCTCACGACATTACCAATCCCTCCTAAAAAGAAAAATCTAAGAAACATGAGGTAAGAACATGAAAAAAGAAAGCATTTGGTATTGTGTTGCTAGTATTGGCGGCTTTTAGTATTATTACAGGGAAATTTTGGAATCCCATCCTTGGAGAGCAAGTATTCTGCCCTTGATCTGTATTGCTTTTTTTGCTTATCAATCAGTTGGAGCTTTGTTGCGTCGTCACTGAAACTTCAGCCTCTTTTTACAGCTCTAGTAGCCTTAAATGATTGCTGAATCACTTTTTATGATGATTTTACCTATTCCTAAATCAGTCACTGATTTCTGGGCAAGTATTTTAATCGTAATGGGTGTCAGCACACTCACTCACTCTAACAGAACTTGGAATGGGAAAAAATGGTGGCATGATGGTGAAAAAAACATTCTTATAGATAAGGAAGTTGCTTTTGGGACTGGGACTTTCTACAAGCAAGAGCAAGAATTGGTAGAAGATCAAGTAGAAGTTGGTTTTGGCAATGCCAAGATATATTATGACAATGCAGAGATTTTAGGAGATACTGCAACCCTGAAAGTGGAAGTTGGTTTTGGCAATGCAGTTATCTATGTTCCCCAACATTGGGAGAGTTGATTTGAAAGGTAGAAACTTTCTGTGGTGTAGCTAAGGCAGATACTCCTCTAGCCCCAACCAGCAAAACCTTGATTATCCGTGGAGATGTGGCTTTTGGGAAGTTGGGAATTGTCTACGTTAAATAAAAAAATCTTCCAATTCCCTTGCAAAAATGAAGAAAGTGTGATAACATAGTACGGTATGTGGTGCTAGCACATCCGCTATATTAGATCTAATAGGAGGAAAACACAATGGCTAAAGTATGTTACTTTACAGGTCGTAAGACTGTATCAGGAAACAACCGTTCACACGCGATGAACCAAACAAAACGTGCCGTAAAACCAAAACCTTCAAAAAAAGTTACTGTTCTTATCGATGGTAAACCTAAAAAAAGTTTGGGCTTCAGCTCGTGCTTTGAAATCAGGTAAAGTTGAACGCGTTTAATAATAAAAAGTAAGGAGACCTTAGGGTCTTTTTTTCTTTTTACTGTAGGGTATAAAAATCATTTGAAAAAAATAGAGTAAATATCCGCTGATACAGTATTCTGCTTTTTACACTTGGGCTGAAATATGATAAAATAGAGTATCAACTAGTTGAGGTAAAAAAAGGATGACTGTAAAAAAATTAATACAAAAAGATGGTCAAATCGAACTAACAGATGAAGTGATTGCAACCGTCGTAGGTGGAGCAGCAACTGAGATTTTTGGTGTGGTCGGTATGGCTAGTAAAAATGCCCTCAAAGATAATTTCCAAGCCCTTCTAGGTAAGGAAAATTACTCTAAAGGTGTGGTCGTAAAGGCAGCCGAAGATGGCAGTATTGCAGTTGATGTATATACCGTGTTGAGCTACGGAACAAAGATTAGCGAAGTGTCAAAAAACATTCAAGAGCGTGTTCGTTTTAGTTTGGAAAACCAACTTGGAATTACTGCTCAGACTGTAAATGTCTACATTCAAAATATCAAAGTTGTAGGAGAATAACCGTGTCAAAAATTACTACTAGCTTATTTCAAGAAATGGTGCAGGCTGCATCAACTCGCTTGAATAAGCAAGCTGAATATGTCAATTCATTAAACGTCTTTCCAGTTCCAGATGGAGATACTGGTACAAATATGGGAATGACCATTGAAAATGGAGCCAAAGAAGTTGCAGACAAACCAGCTTCTACAGTTGGAGAGGTAGCGAGCATTCTTGCTAAAGGGCTTTTGATGGGTGCGCGTGGGAACTCAGGCGTTATTACGTCTCAGCTTTTCCGTGGATTTTCACAAGCCATCAAGGATAAAGATGAGTTAACAGGTCAAGACTTGGCTCTTGCCTTCCAATCAGGTGTGGAAGTTGCCTATAAGGCCGTTATGAAACCAGTTGAAGGAACGATTTTGACAGTTTCGCGTGGAGCTGCTATCGGTGCTAAGAAAAAGGCTGAGCAAACAGATGATGCTGTTGAAGTCATGCGTGCAGCCTTGGAAGGTGCTAAAACCGCTCTAGCTAAAACGCCAGATATGCTTCCAGTCTTGAAGGAAGTTGGCGTTGTGGATTCAGGTGGTCAAGGGCTGGTCTTCATCTACGAAGGTTTCCTTTCAGCCCTTACTGGTGAATATATCGCATCTGAGGACTTTGTAGCGACTCCAGCCAACATGAGTGAAATGATCAATGCAGAGCACCATAAGTCTGTAGCTGGTCATGTGGCGACTGAGGACATCACCTTTGGTTACTGTACTGAAATCATGGTAGCTCTTAAGCAAGGTCCAACCTATGCCAAAGATTTTGACTACGACGAATTTCGTAACTACTTGAATGAACTTGGGGATTCTCTCCTTGTTGTCAATGATGATGAAATCGTCAAAGTTCATGTCCATACAGAAGATCCAGGACTTGTTATGCAAGAAGGTCTCAAATATGGTAGCTTGGTCAAGGTAAAAGTTGACAATATGCGTAACCAACACGAAGCACAGGTTGAGAAAGAAGCTGCCCAAGTTAGCAAACCAGCTGAAGAAAAAGAGTATGCTTTGATTGCTGTGGTGGCTGGTAAAGGTCTAGCAGATATCTTCCGTTCTCAAGGTGTGGATTATGTTATCGAAGGCGGTCAAACCATGAACCCTTCAACAGAAGACTTTATCAAGGCTGTTGAACAGGTCAACGCTCGTAACATCATCTTCCTGCCAAATAACAAGAATATCTTCATGGCAGCTCAATCTGCAGCAGAAGTTTTGGAACAACCAGCAGTAGTGGTAGAAGCCCGTACTCTTCCTCAAGGTTTGACAAGTCTTCTTGCCTTTGATCCAAGCAAGTCCATCGAAGAAAATCAAGAGCGTATGACTGTTGCTCTTAGCGATGTTGTTAGTGGAAGCGTCACAACAGCCGTGCGTGATACAACCATTGATGGCTTAGAAATCCATGAAAACGATAATCTTGGTATGGTGGATGGGAAAATTCTCGTGTCAAACCCTGACATGCACCAAACCTTGACAGAAACATTGAAACATATGTTGGATGAAGATAGTGAGATTGTAACCTTCTACATCGGTGAAGACGGAAACGAAGAACTTGTCAATGAAATTGCCCAAGAAATCGCAGAAGAATTCGAAGACGTTGAAGTAGAGATTCACCAAGGTCAACAACCTGTTTACCCATACCTATTTAGTGTGGAATAAGATTAATGAAGGACTGAGAAATCAGTTCTTTTTTTCTTTTTGAATAATAAAATCGCTATCTTTTTAATAAAAACAAAAATAATATTCATAAATAAACGTTAAAATAGAAAATTCAGAAAATTTCTTCTTTTCTCTTGAAAAATTTTGAAAAAATGGTATGATAGTAACAAGTTATTTTTAAGAGAAGAGAAAGGGGAACAATGGAGAAAATCAGTTTAGAATCTCCTAAGACGGGGTCGGACCTAGTTTTGGAAACACTTCGTGATTTAGGAATTGATACCATCTTTGGTTATCCTGGTGGTGCAGTCTTGCCTTTTTATGATGCGATATATAATTTTAAAGGCATTCGCCACATTCTAGGACGCCATGAGCAAGGTTGTCTGCATGAAGCTGAAGGTTATGCCAAATCAACTGGAAAGTTGGGTGTTGCCGTCGTCACTAGCGGACCAGGAGCAACAAATGCCATTACAGGGATTGCAGATGCCATGAGCGATAGCGTTCCCCTTTTGGTCTTTACAGGTCAGGTGGCGAGAGCAGGGATTGGGAAAGATGCCTTTCAGGAGGCAGACATCGTGGGAATTACCATGCCAATCACTAAGTACAATTACCAAGTTCGTGAGACGGCTGATATTCCGCGTATCATTACGGAAGCTGTCCATATTGCAACTACAGGCCGTCCAGGGCCAGTTGTCATTGACCTACCTAAAGACGTATCTGCTTTAGAAACAGACTTCATCTATTCACCAGAAGTCAATCTACCAAGCTATCAGCCAACTCTTGAGCCAAATGATATGCAAATCAAGAAAATCTTGAAGCAATTATCCAAGGCTAAAAAACCAGTCTTGCTAGCCGGTGGTGGAATTAGCTATGCTGAAGCAGCTACAGAATTAAATGAATTTGCAGAACGCTATCAAATTCCAGTGGTAACCAGTCTTTTGGGACAAGGAACGATTGCAACGAGTCACCCACTCTTCCTTGGAATGGGAGGCATGCACGGGTCATTCGCAGCTAATATTGCCATGACGGAAGCGGACTTTATGATTAGTATTGGTTGCCGTTTTGATGACCGTTTGACGGGGAATCCTAAGACCTTCGCTAAGAATGCTAAGGTTGCCCACATTGATATTGACCCAGCCGAGATTGGCAAGATTATCAGTGCAGATATTCCTGTAGTTGGAGATGCGAAAAAAGCCTTGCAAATGTTGCTGGCCGAACCAACCGTTCATAACAATACTGAAAAATGGATTGAAAAAGTTACTAAAGACAAGAACCGTGTTCGTTCTTATGATAAGAAAGAACGTGTGGTTCAACCTCAGGCCGTTATTGAACGAATTGGTGAATTGACGAATGGAGATGCCATTGTGGTAACAGACGTTGGTCAACACCAAATGTGGACAGCCCAGTATTATCCCTACCAAAATGAACGTCAGTTAGTGACTTCAGGTGGTTTGGGAACGATGGGATTTGGAATTCCAGCAGCAATCGGTGCTAAAATTGCTAACCCAGATAAGGAAGTAGTCTTGTTTGTTGGGGATGGTGGTTTCCAAATGACCAACCAGGAATTGGCTATTTTGAACATTTACAAGGTGCCAATCAAGGTGGTTATGCTGAACAACCACTCACTTGGAATGGTCCGCCAGTGGCAGGAATCCTTCTATGAAGGTAGAACATCTGAGTCGGTCTTTGATACCCTTCCTGATTTCCAACTGATGGCACAGGCTTATGGCATTAAAAACTATAAGTTTGACAATCCTGAGACCTTGGCTCAAGACCTTGAAGTCATCACTGAGGATGTTCCTATGCTAATCGAGGTAGATATTTCTCGTAAGGAACAGGTGTTACCAATGGTACCAGCTGGTAAGAGTAATCATGAGATGTTGGGGGTGAAGTTCCATGCGTAGAATGTTAACAGCAAAACTACAAAATCGTTCAGGAGTCCTCAATCGCTTTACCGGTGTCCTGTCTCGTCGTCAGGTTAATATCGAAAGCATCTCTGTTGGAGCAACAGAAGATCCGAATGTATCGCGTATCACCATTATTATTGATGTAGCTTCACATGATGAGGTGGAGCAAATTATCAAACAGCTCAATCGTCAGATTGATGTGATTCGCATTCGAGATATTACAGACAAGCCTCATTTGGAGCGCGAGGTGATTTTGGTTAAGATGTCAGCGCCAGCTGAGAAACGAGCTGAGATTCTAGCGATTATTCAACCTTTCCGTGCAACGGTGGTAGACGTAGCACCAAGCTCGATTACCATTCAGATGACAGGAAATGCTGAAAAGAGTGAAGCTCTATTGCGAGTCATTCGACCATACGGTATTCGCAATATCGCTCGTACGGGTGCAACTGGATTTACCCGCGATTAAAAATCCAACTTAAATTTGTTAAACCAGCCTAAAAGGCAATAAATAATAGAAAAGAGAGAAAAACTATGGCAGTTCAAATGGAATATGAAAAAGATGTTAAAGTAGCAGCACTTGACGGTAAAAAAATCGCCGTTATCGGTTATGGTTCACAAGGACATGCGCATGCTCAAAACTTGCGTGACTCAGGTCGTGATGTCATCATCGGTGTACGTCCAGGTAAATCTTTTGACAAAGCAAAAGAAGATGGATTTGACACTTACACAGTAGCAGAAGCAACTAAATTGGCTGACGTTATCATGATTTTGGCACCAGACGAAATCCAACAAGAATTGTACGAAGCAGAAATCGCTCCAAACTTGGAAGCTGGAAATGCAGTTGGATTTGCTCATGGTTTCAACATTCACTTTGAATTTATCAAAGTTCCTGCAGATGTAGATGTCTTCATGTGTGCTCCTAAAGGACCAGGACACTTGGTACGTCGTACTTACGAAGAAGGATTTGGTGTTCCAGCTCTTTATGCAGTATACCAAGATGCAACAGGAAATGCGAAAAACATTGCTATGGACTGGTGTAAAGGTGTTGGAGCAGCTCGTGTAGGTCTTCTTGAAACAACTTACAAAGAAGAAACTGAAGAAGATTTGTTTGGTGAACAAGCTGTACTTTGTGGTGGTTTGACTGCCCTTATCGAAGCAGGTTTCGAAGTCTTGACAGAAGCAGGATACGCTCCAGAATTGGCTTACTTTGAAGTTCTTCACGAAATGAAATTGATCGTTGACTTGATCTACGAAGGTGGATTCAAGAAAATGCGTCAATCAATTTCAAACACTGCTGAGTACGGTGACTATGTATCAGGTCCACGTGTAATCACTGAACAAGTTAAAGAAAATATGAAGGCTGTCTTGGCAGACATCCAAAATGGTAAATTTGCAAATGACTTTGTAAATGACTATAAAGCTGGACGTCCAAAATTGACTGCTTACCGTGAACAAGCAGCTAACCTTGAAATTGAAAAAGTTGGTGCAGAATTGCGTAAAGCAATGCCATTCGTTGGTAAAAACGACGATGATGCATTTAAAATCTATAACTAATTGATAGAAATTAAGGTGAAGGCGAGTTGGGGGACTAACTCGCTTTTATAATCAATTCATCTTTCTTTTAAGAGGATGGATTGTGATAGTATGAAATAGTCTAGGAGAAAATGATGTTAAGTTCAAAAGATATAATCAAGGCTCACAAGGTCTTGAATGGTGTGGTTGTGAATACCCCACTGGATTATGACCATTATTTATCGGAGAAGTATGGTGCTAAGATTTATTTGAAAAAAGAAAATGCCCAGCGTGTTCGCTCTTTTAAAATTCGTGGTGCCTATTATGCAATTTCTCAGCTCAGCAAGGAAGAGCGTGAGCGTGGGGTAGTCTGCGCTTCTGCGGGAAATCATGCGCAGGGAGTAGCCTATACCTGTAATGAGATGAAAATACCTGCTACTATTTTTATGCCAATTACAACTCCGCAACAAAAAATTGGTCAAGTTCGCTTTTTTGGTGGGGACTTCGTAACCATTAAACTAGTTGGAGATACCTTTGATGCCTCAGCCAAAGCAGCTCAAGAATTTACAGTTTCTGAAAATCGTACCTTTATTGATCCTTTTGATGATGCCCATGTTCAAGCTGGTCAAGGGACAGTTGCTTATGAGATTTTAGAAGAAGCTCGAAAAGAATCGATTGATTTTGATGCTGTCTTGGTTCCTGTTGGTGGTGGCGGTCTGATTGCTGGGGTTTCTACCTATATCAAGGAAACAAGTCCAGAGATTGAGGTTATCGGAGTAGAGGCGAATGGAGCGCGTTCCATGAAGGCTGCCTTTGAAGCTGGTGGACCTGTTAAACTCAAAGAAATTGACAAATTTGCGGATGGGATTGCTGTACAAAAGGTAGGTCAATTGACCTATGAGGCAACTCGTCAACATGTTCAAACTTTGGTAGGTGTCGATGAGGGATTGATTTCTGAAACCTTGATTGACCTCTACTCTAAGCAAGGGATTGTCGCAGAACCTGCTGGAGCGGCTAGTATCGCCTCTTTAGAGGTTTTTGGCTGAATATATCAAGGGGAAGACCATTTGTTGTATCATTTCTGGAGGAAATAATGATATCAACCGTATGCCAGAAATGGAGGAGCGTGCCTTGATTTATGATGGAATCAAGCATTATTTTGTGGTCAATTTTCCACAGCGTCCAGGAGCTTTGCGTGAATTTGTAAATGATATCCTGGGGCCAAATGATGATATCACACGTTTTGAGTATATCAAACGAGCTAGCAAGGGACAGGACCAGTATTGATTGGGATTGCCTTTGGCAGATAAGCATGATTATGCAGGTCTGATTCGTCGCATGGAAGGGTTTGATCCATCTTATATTAACTTGAATGGTAATGAAACGCTCTATAATATGCTTGTCTGAGGACTAATAAAAAAATATCATATTATTTGCACAACTGATGTATAGGTGCTATAATGAGGGTAAAGAAAGGGGGCGATTCCTATGAACTTAGGAAAACTATCCTACTATTTCTACTACAACTTATTATAGTACCTATTATTTTTTTGATTTCCGTTTATAATAAGAGAAAAGAATTACTTGCTATATATAAGGATACTATTTAGAATACGATGTTTTATATATAACTAATTTGAAAAATTGTCTAAATATAATAGCAAATTAGAGAAAAATAATCAGTATTTATGAGACAACTTTGATGATTTAATTGATAAAAATTAATCTGATACTTGAAAATGATAATAGTAGAAAAAGTTTGGACATTAGGAAGTCATATTCTAGATGACTGACTATGAAAGTGGTGTTTGAAAAGAATATGTAAAAAGCTGATGAAACAAGTCCATTGTACCAGTTGAAAAAGAAAAATAAGATTTAAATAATGACAGGAAGGGAACCCAGACAAAGAGAAAGGAAAAGAGATAGTTAAGAGGTGATCAGAGGAAAAATATGATCTTTGATAGCTTTTTAATAATTTTAAAGGAATGTATAGAATTACTTGAATATGACTCCTGTCTCATCCTATTGAGAAGCTGGTATGTAGTTTATATGAATATTCTTACACATTTGAAGTTTAATAATGCAATTATTTTTTAGGTGGTTACTAATGGTTTATAGTAAGTAAAAACCTATATATTATAAGCTTTAAAAAAGAAGTAAGAAAAATAAAGATCTTTTATTTTATTGAATATATGTTTTTTTATTGACAAAAGACATAAAAACGTATAGAATAATATATCGTAAAGAAGAAAATAGGAGAAGGACATGGCTAAGTCAAACTTTGAAAAAGTAGAATCAGTTGTTGGCTGGGTTCGTGATAAGAAAATCACAGGCTACCGTATCTCTAAAGAAACGAATGCGCGTGAAATGTCTATCATTGCTCTAGCGCAGGGTCGTGCAAAAGTAAAAAATATTTCATTTGAAACAGCTCTAGGTTTAATTGATTTCTATGAAAAAAATCATGAAAAATTTGAAGATTAATCTTTGGATAATGGCGGATTCTTGAATAGGGTCTGCCTTTTCATTTTTTGGCTAGCAAAAAGACTGCATAGTTGATGCAGCCTTTTCTTTTTATTTGAGATAACGTTGAAGAAATTCTTTTGTACGGTCTTCTTTAGGATTGGTGAAGAGGTCTTCTGGTTTGCCTTCTTCAGCAATCACACCCTTATCCATAAAGATAACACGGTGAGAGACATCACGAGCGAATTCCATTTCGTGGGTTACGACAATCATAGTCAAGCCTTCCTGGGCCAGTTCCTGCATGATTTTAGAGGACTTCTCCAACCATTTCTGGATCGAGAGCTGATGTTGGTTCATCAAAGAGAATAGCGTCAGGATTCATTGAAAGGGCACGAGCGATGGCCACACGTTGTTTTTGACCACCTGAGAGTTGTTTTGGTTTTGCTTGCCAGTAGCGTTCTCCCATGCCGACCTTTTCCAGGTTTTCTTTAGCAATTTTTTCAGCTTCTGTACGTTCGCGTTTAAGGACAGTTGTCTGAGCGACGATTGTATTTTCAAGCACGTTGAGATTTTCAAAGAGGTTAAAGGATTGGAACACCATTCCCCAACTTTTTCACGGTATTGCGTGAGGTCATAGCCTTTTTCGAGGACGTTTTGTCCATGATAAAGGATTTGTCCATCAGTTGGCGTTTCAAGTAGGTTAATGGAGCGTAGGAAGGTCGATTTTCCGCTTCCAGAGCTTCCGATGATAGAGATGACTTCTCCCTTGTGGACAGTGAGAGAAATGTCTTTTAGCACTTCGTTTTGTCCATAGGATTTTTTGAGGTGTTTAATTTCAAGGATTGCTTGTGTCATTATTTCAAATCCTCCGTTTGCATTTGGTTAGCACCTGTAGTATAGGTATCCATGTCCATGCGGCGTTCGATGAAGCGTAGGATACGTGTTACGGTGAAGGTGAGGACAAAGTAAATCACGGCGATGATTGTAAATGTCTGGAAGTATTGATAGGTTTGAGTTGCCACGGTATTTCCTGAGAAATAAAGTTCGACAACAGAGATAACGTTCAATACAGATGTATCTTTGATATTGATGACAAATTCATTACCAGTTGCTGGTAGGATGTTACGGACTACCTGAGGTAGGACAATCTTACGCATGGTTTGGTTATGAGTCATACCAAGAGCAGTCGCGGCTTCAAATTGTCCCTTGTCAACTGCTAGGATACCACCACGAACGATTTCAGTCATGTAGGCACCGGTGTTGATCGAAACGATGAAGATAGCAGCCAGTGTACGGTCAAGGTTGATACCGAAAGCTTGGGCAGTTCCATAGTAGATAACCATCGATTGAACGATCATTGGTGTACCACGGAAAATTTCGATATAGACATTGAGGATCCAGCTGACTAGTTTTTGTAGGCCATAAATGGCTTTATTCTCAGATAGAGGAGCAGTACGGAAGACACCAATGGCAAGGCCGATAATGAGACCTATGATGGTTCCGACGATAGAGATTAAAAGAGTGATACCAGCACCACGCAAGAGTTGTTGCCAGTTTTCAGAAAGAATTTTAGCGACTTGGCTAAAGAAACTACTGCTAGTCTCTTCAGTTGTTGTAGCTTCGGCAGGTTGTTCCTTGATCATACGATCCATCAAGGCAACTTGGTCATCTTTTGAAATGGTTTCAATGCTGGCATTGATTTGGCTAATACGGTTGTCATCTTTACGAAGTCCAATGGCAATAGCTGTATCTTCTTCTCCAGTTTTGAAACCTGGCTCTACTTGGACCATCTTAAACTTAGAGTTCGCAGCTTCAGCAGTCAGTGCTTCAGGGCGTTCAGAAACATAGGCATCGATGACACCAGCCTCAAGAGCTTGGCGCATTTGAGCGAAGTCTCCCATGGCTGTTTCTTTTTTAGCACCTGGGATTTGTGCAATCAAGTCGTAGAGGTAGACACCTTGTTGAGAAGTGATTTTCGCACCGTTAAAGTCATCCAAAGATTTTGCATTTGCATAGGTAGAATCTTTTTTGACAAGCAAAACTGGTTCGCTAGTGTAGTAACTGCTTGAAAAGGCAATTTCTTGTTTACGTTCGGCAGTTGGACTCATACCTGCGATAATCATGTCAATCTTACCAGAAGTAAGGGCAGGGACTAGACCTTCCCACTTGGTTTTAACAACCAAAGGTTCTTTACCCAAGTCCTTAGCGATTTTCTTGGCGATTTGAACATCGTATCCATTGGCATACTGGTTGGTTCCATCGATTTTGACAGCTCCATTGCTATCATCGTCCTGGGTCCAGTTAAAGGGGGCATATGCTGCTTCCATACCGATGCGTAAATATTCATCGGCTTGAGCAACATTGACAAGTCCCAGCATCAGTAAGAGACTTGTGAAAATAGATAAGTATATTTTTTTCATGATTTCTCCTATTTCTAATCTATTAAAAAATAACTGTCTCCTATTTTATCGAAAAAAACTCTATTTTTCAATATAGGTAAGCCCTTACTTATGAAAAAATGATATAATGATAGCAAAGATAAAAAGGGGGCTTAGTTGATGAAAAAAACTTTTTTCTTACTAGTGTTAGGCTTGTTTTGCCTTTTGCCATTCTCTGTTTTTGCCATTGATTTCAAGATAAACTCTTATCAAGGGGATTTGTATATTCATGCAGACAATACGGCAGAATTTAGACAAAAGATAGTTTATCAGTTTGAGGAGGACTTTAAGGGCCAAATCGTGGGACTTGGACGTGCTGGCAAGATGCCTAGCGGATTTGACATTGATCCTCATCCAAAGGTTCAGGCTGCGAAAAATGGTGCTGAACTAGCAGACGTTACTAGCGAAGTGACAGAAGGAGCAGATGGTTATACTGTGAAAGTCTACAATTCAGGTCAGGGGGGCGACATAGTTGAAGTTGACCTCACCTGGAACTTAAAAAATTTGCTTTTCCTTTATGATGACATCGCTGAATTAAATTGGCAACCTTTAACAGATAGTTCAGGAGCTATTGGAAAGTTTGAATTTCATGTAAGGGGAGACAAGGGGGCTGAAAAAACTCTTTTTTTCCATACAGGGAAACTTTTTAGAGAGGGAACGATTGAAAAGAGTAACCTTGATTATACTATTCGTTTAGACAATCTTCCGGCTAAGCGTGGAGTTGAATTGCATGCCTACTGGCCTCGGACCGATTTTGCTAGCGCTAGGGATCAGGGCTTGAAAGGGAATCGTTTAGAAGAGTTTAATAAGATAGAAGACTCGATTGTTAAAGAAAAAGAGCAAAGTAAACAACTCGTTACTTGGGTCTTTCCTTCCATACTTTCCATCTCCTTGTTATTGAGTGTCTGCTTTCTATTTTATTTATAGAAGAAAGACCACTCCTTCAGTCAAATATGCCAAAAATCATCGTCTCTATGAACCACCAATGGAATTAGAGCCTATGGTTTTATCGGAGGCTGTCTACTCGACCTCCTTGGAGGAAGTGAGTCCTCTAACCAAAGGAGCAGGAAAATTCACCTTTGACCAACTTATTCAAGCTACCTTGTTAGATGTGATTGACCGTGGGAATGTCTCTATTATTTCAGAAGGAGATGCAGTTGGTTTGAGGCTAGTAAAAGAAGAGGGTTTGTCAAGCTTTGAGAAAGACTGTCTAAATCTGGCCTTTTCAGGCAAAAAAGAAGCAACTCTTTCCAATTTGTTTGCGGATTACAAGGTATCTGATAGTCTTTATCGTGGAGCAAAAGTCTCTGATGAAAAACAGATTCAAGCAAAGGGGCGTCAGCTCAAATCTTCTTTTGAAGAAGTATTGAAAGAGATGCAAGAAGGAGTGAGAAATCGAGTTTCCTTCTGGGGGCTTCCAGATTACTATCGTCCTTTAACTGGTGGGGAAAAGGTCTTGCAAGTGGGGATGGGACTCTCTACGATCCTACCTCTATTTATTGGATTTGGTTTGTTCTTGTACAGTTTGGATGTTTATGGCTATCTTTTACCTCCCCTTGCCAATACTTGGTTTTCTAGGTTTGGCTTTTGGCTGTTTTCTATTATTGGAAGCTTCGATTAGATAATCGTGATGGTGTCCTAAATGAAGCAGGAGCAGAAGTCTACTATCTCTGGACCAGTTTTGAAAATATGTTGCGTGAGATTGCACGATTGGATCAGGCTGAGTTGGAAAGTATTGTGGTCTGGAATCGCCTCTTGGTCTATGCGACCTTATTTGGCTATGCGGATAAGGTCAGTCATTTGATGAAGGTTCATCAGATCCAAGTAGAAAATCCAGATATCAAACCTCTATGTAGCTTATGGCTGGCACAGTATGTTTTATCATTCAACAGCGCAAATGAGCCATTATGCTAGTGTCGCAAATACAGCAAGTACCTACTCCGTATCTTCTGGAAGTGGAAGTTCTGGCGGTGGCTTCTCTGGAGGCGGAGGTGGTGGCAGTATCGGCGCCTTTTAAAGAGAGCTGTCACAGGCTGAAAAAATATGCTATAATGGAAGATAGAAAAAAAGGAGTAATCTATGTATCTTATTGAAATTTTAAAATCTATCTTCTTCGGGATTGTTGAAGGAATTACGGAATGGTTGCCGATTTCCAGTACAGGTCATTTGATTTTAGCGGAGGAATTTATCCAATACCAAAATCAAAACGAAGCATTTATGTCCATGTTTAATGTCGTGATTCAGCTAGGTGCGATTTTAGCGGTTATGGTAATCTACTTTAACAAGCTCAATCCTTTCAAACCGACTAAGGACAAGCAGGAAGTTCGTAAGACTTGGAGACTATGGTTGAAGGTCTTGATTGCAACTTTGCCTTTACTTGCCGTCTTTAAGTTTGATGATTGGTTTGATACCCACTTCCATAATATGGTTTCTGTTGCTCTCATGTTGATTATCTATGGGATTGCCTTTATCTATTTGGAAAAGCGCAATAAAGCGCGTGCTATCGAGCCAAGTGTGACAGAGTTGGACAAGCTTCCTTATACGACAGCCTTCTATATCGGTCTCTTCCAAGTTCTTGCCCTTTTACCAGGGACAAGCCGTTCTGGGGCAACGATCGTCGGTGGTTTGTTGAATGGAACCAGTCGTTCTGTTGTGACAGAATTTACCTTCTATCTTGGAATTCCTGTTATGTTTGGAGCTAGTGCATTAAAGATTTTCAAATTTGTGAAAGCAGGACAGCTCTTGAGCTTTGGGCAATTGTTCTTGCTCTTAGTTGCAATGGGAGTAGCCTTTGCAGTCAGCATGGTCGCTATTCGTTTCTTGACCAACTATGTGAAAAAACACGACTTTACCCTTTTTGGTAAATACCGTATCGTGCTTGGTAGTATCTTGCTACTTTATAGCTTTGTTCGTTTATTTGTATAAGAAAAACCTTGAAGGGGCAACTCTTCAAGGTTTTATACTCTTCGAAAATCTCTTCAAACCGCGTCAGCTCTATCTGCAACCTCAAAACAGTGTTGCGGCTAGCTTCCTAGTTTGCTCTTTGATTTTTATTGAGTTTCAAAATCCAGTCACGGTAATCCCCAACAGGCGGACACCTCTTTCTTTATCGCTTAACTCTTCATAGAGTTGTAGGGCTATTTGGCTTATCTGACTAGCATCTTGTGTTTTTTGAGCCAGACTTTTTCGTTTAGTAAGAGTTGAAAAGTCCTCGTAGCGGATTTTTAGAATGACAATTTTTCCAGATTTTTCTTGTTGACTGAGATTGAGAGCGACTCTTTCTGATAGGAGAGTCAGCTCTTTTTTGATGTCTTCCTCGGCACGGAGAATCTTTCCATAGGTTTTTTCTTTGCCGACTGATTTACGGATGCGATTAGATTTGACGGGGGAGTTGTGAATGCCACGAGCCTTTCGATAAAGGTCATAGCCCAGTCTGCCAAAACGGTCTATTAGAGTCAATTCAGGAACTTCAAGTAGGTCAGCGCCAGTAAAAACACCCATTTGATGAAGTCGTTCCACCGTCTTTTTTCCTACTCCATGAAACTTAGCAATATCCATTTGTTTGAGAAAATCCTCAGCTTGATCAGGTAGAATCACTGTCAAACCATGTGGTTTTTGATAATCGCTAGCCATTTTAGCTAAGAATTTGTTGTAGGAAACGCCAGCAGAAGCAGTTAAATGAAGTTCCTGCCAGATATCCTCTTGAATGAGGCGAGCGATTTTGACTGCTGACTTAATCCCGAGTTTATTTTCTGTTACATCCAAATAGGCTTCGTCAATACTCATAGGCTCAATCAAATCTGTATAACGCTTGAAAATCGCTCGAATCTGGAGGCCCACAGATTTATATTTTTCATAATTCCCTGAGATAAAGACGGCCTGGGGACAGCGTTCATAAGCTTCCTTGGAACTCATGGCAGAATGAACACCAAAAGCTCGTGCTTCATAGCTACAGGTAGAAACGACTCCCCGCCCACCTGTTTGCCGAGGGTCGCTTCCGATAATGACAGGTTTTCCTTTGAGTTTAGGATTATCTCTGATTTCCACCGCAGCAAAAAAGGCATCCATGTCAATATGGATGATTTTTCTTGACAAATCATTTAATAAGGGGAAAATCAACATGCCTAGCACCTTTTTACTGCTTATTTTCTTTTATTATACCCTTTTTTCTGAAAAAAAGAAAAAAGGACTTTCTTTTTTCAAAAATATAATACAGTTTGGTATAGAATACGGTCTGTGTTAGAAAAGAAAGTGTAAAAATAAGGAATTTTTGCTTGTTGAAATCGGTTACTGTATGGTATACTGGTTTCATAAATGTAACAGATGACTGTTACTAGAAAGAAAACAGAGGACATTAACATGGTTGTTAAAACAGTTGTTGAAGCACAAGATATTTTTGACAAAGCTTGGGAAGGCTTCAAAGGCGTAGATTGGAAAGAAAAAGCAAGTGTATCACGCTTTGTACAAGCTAACTACACACCTTACGATGGAGATGAAAGCTTCCTTGCAGGACCAACAGAACGTTCACTTCACATCAAAAAAATTGTAGAAGAAACTAAGGCTCACTACGAAGAAACTCGTTTCCCAATGGACACTCGTCCAACATCTATCGCTGATATCCCAGCAGGATTTATCGATAAAGAAAACGAAGTTATCTTCGGTATCCAAAACGATGAACTCTTCAAATTGAACTTCATGCCAAAAGGTGGTATCCGTATGGCTGAAACTACTTTGAAAGAAAATGGATACGAACCAGATCCAGCTGTTCACGAAATCTTCACTAAATACGTAACAACAGTTAACGACGGTATCTTCCGTGCTTACACTTCAAACATCCGTCGCGCTCGTCACGCTCACACTGTAACTGGTCTTCCAGATGCATACTCACGCGGACGTATCATCGGTGTTTACGCACGTCTTGCTCTTTACGGTGCAGACTACTTGATGCAAGAAAAAGTAAACGACTGGAATGCAATCGAAGAAATCGATGAAGAAACAATCCGTCTTCGTGAAGAAATCAACCTTCAATACCAAGCATTGCAACAAGTTGTTCGCTTGGGTGACCTTTACGGAGTTGATGTTCGCAAACCAGCGATGAACGTTAAAGAAGCGATCCAATGGGTTAACATCGCCTTCATGTCTGTCTGCCGTGTTATCAACGGTGCTGCTACATCTCTAGGACGTGTGCCAATCGTATTGGACATCTTTGCAGAACGTGACCTTGCTCGTGGTACATTTACTGAATCAGAAATCCAAGAATTCGTTGATGATTTCGTTATGAAACTTCGTACAGTTAAATTTGCTCGTACAAAAGCTTACGACCAATTGTACTCAGGTGACCCAACTTTCATCACAACTTCTATGGCTGGTATGGGTAACGACGGTCGTCACCGTGTTACTAAGATGGACTACCGTTTCTTGAACACTCTTGACAACATCGGTAACTCACCAGAACCAAACTTGACAGTTCTTTGGACTGACAAATTGCCATACAACTTCCGTCGCTACTGTATGCACATGAGCCACAAACACTCTTCTATCCAATACGAAGGTGTAACAACAATGGCTAAAGACGGATATGGTGAAATGAGCTGTATCTCATGCTGTGTGTCTCCACTTGACCCAGAAAATGAAGAACAACGCCACAACATCCAGTACTTCGGTGCTCGTGTAAACGTATTGAAAGCCCTTCTTACTGGTTTGAACGGTGGTTACGACGATGTTCACAAAGACTACAAAGTATTTGACATCGAACCAATCCGTGACGAAGTTCTTGAATTTGAATCAGTTAAAGCTAACTTTGAAAAATCTCTTGACTGGTTGACTGACACTTACGTAGATGCTTTGAACATCATCCACTACATGACTGATAAGTACAACTACGAAGCTGTTCAAATGGCCTTCTTGCCAACTAAACAACGTGCCAACATGGGATTCGGTATCTGTGGATTTGCCAACACTGTTGATACATTGTCAGCTATCAAATACGCTACAGTTAAACCAATCCGTGATGAAAATGGCTACATCTACGATTACGAAACAATCGGTGAATACCCACGTTGGGGTGAAGATGACCCACGTTCAAACGAATTGGCAGAATGGTTGATTGAAGCTTATACAACTCGTCTACGTAGCCACAAACTTTACAAAGACGCAGAAGCTACAGTATCACTTTTGACAATCACATCTAACGTTGCTTACTCTAAACAAACTGGTAACTCACCAGTCCACAAAGGTGTATACCTCAACGAAGATGGTTCTGTGAACTTGTCTAAACTTGAATTCTTCTCACCAGGTGCTAACCCATCTAACAAAGCTAAAGGTGGATGGTTGCAAAACTTGAACTCACTTTCTAGCCTTGACTTTAGTTATGCAGCTGATGGTATCTCATTGACTACACAAGTATCACCTCGTGCTCTTGGTAAGACTCGTGACGAACAAGTTGATAACTTGGTAACAATCCTTGATGGTTACTTTGAAAACGGTGGACAACACGTTAACTTGAACGTTATGGACTTGAACGATGTTTACGAAAAGATTATGTCTGGTGAAGATGTTATCGTACGTATCTCTGGATACTGTGTAAACACTAAATACCTCACTCCAGAACAAAAAACTGAATTGACACAACGTGTCTTCCACGAAGTTCTTTCAATGGATGATGCCTTGGATGCATTGAGCTAATCAAGTTCTTGAATAATGAAATAAGGAACCCTCGGTCAGTCGACTGAGGGTTGTTTTTGGGATCTTAAATTCCTTAAGTCAGGCACTAAAATGTCTGACCAGGATTCAAAGATACTTGTTGAGTTGCGGGAGGTATTTGATACTCAATGAAAATCAAAGAGGAAACTAGGAAGCTAGCCGCAGGTTGCTCAAAGCACCGCTTTGAGGTTGTAGATAAGACTGACAAAGTCAGTCACACATATACGGCAAGGCGAAGCTGACGTGGTTTGAATTTTATTTTCGAAGAGTATGAAAATATAAACACCACACTTTGTAAGACACAAGGTGTGGTTGTATTTTATCTCTTAGACCAAGTTCTCTTCATAAAGAGAAGTAGGATTGGGTAAATCTCCAAGCGCCCTGCAATCATTGCAAAGGAGAGGAGAATTTTTGAGATAGGACTAAAGATTGAGAAACTAGAAGTGGTTCCTAGAATAGGTCCTATATTATTGAAACAGCTAAAGACAGCACTGGTCACAACCAGAAAATCATTGCTATCTAGGCTGACAATAAAGATAAGGGATAGCAGATCATAGAATAGATGACAAAGTACTTGAGAATCTTATGCTGGGTATCTTTGTCAATCACCGTTTTATTAACATGGAGGGTCAAAACACGGTGGGGTGATAGAATTGACAAAATTCTGATTTTTTTAGCAATTTTTGAAAGGATGAGGCCTCGAATAACCTTGAGTCCACCTGCGGTTGAACCAGCAGAACCACCGATTCCCATGAGGAAGAGGAGGATAAACTGGGAGAAGAGGGGCCAGTTGGTAATGTCTCCGTAACCAAAACCAGTCGTTGTAATGATATTGGAAACCTGGAAGAAGGCCATTTCAAAGCTCTTGGAAAATCCTGGGTAGAGATAGAGGGTATTAAGGCTAATCAAGCCTGTAGAAACCAGCACGATGACCAAGTAAGCTCGAAGTTCTTCATCTCCAAAGAAGGCCTTGATCCGACGAAGCATGAGGTAGTAGTAGAGATTGAAATTTACCCCAAAGACCAAAACTCCGATACTAACTAGATAGGTAATCAGTGAGCTACCATAGTGGGCGATTCCATCGTTATAGACGGTAAAGCCTCCTGTACCTGCTGTCCCCATGGCAATGACAAAACTATCAAATAGGGGCATGCCAGCCAGATAATAGATGATGACAAAGAGGGAGAAGAGAGCTAGATAAAGGAGATAGAGAATCTGGGCAGTATTTTTGAGTTTGGATACAACCTTACCGAAAACAGGGCCAGGAACCTCAGCCTTCATCACTTCTAGGTGGCTATTCTTGGCATTATCCATAATAGCAAGTGCAAAAACAAGCACTCCCATTCCTCCAATTAAGTGGGTAAAACTTCGCCAAAAGAGGAGGGAACGGCTGAGAACTGAAACGTCATTCAGAATAGTTGCTCCAGTAGTTGTAAAGCCAGAGCTGATCTCAAAAAAGGCATCGATAAGGCTGGGAATTTGGCCAGCAAAGACGAAGGGGAGACCACCAAAGAAAGACCAAAGGATCCAACAGAGGGCAACAATCAAGACTCCCTCCTTGGCGTAAATCCGTTGATTTTTTGGCTTTTGTAAAATTCCTGAACCGCCTAGTAATACGAGAATCCCTATGGTCGAAAAGAGGGCTGTAAAGACTTGGCTCGATTCACGGTAATAGAGAGCGACAGACACAGGAACCAAAAGAAGAACAGCTTCAATCAAAAGTAACTTTGAAAGGAGGTAACGAATCATACTTTTATTCATTTCTTACCTCGCGATCAAGTCATAAATCTTGGTGATGTTTGGCAACAAAGTTGTTACTAGGAGCTTGTCTCCAACTTCCAGCATATCCTCCCCAGTTGGGAAAATAGTCTTGCCCTTTCGAATGATGGCTGCGATAAGAACCCCTTTTTTCAATTTCAGTTGAGAAAGAGGTTTGGCAGTCATTTTATTGGCTTCCTTGATATGGAATTGTAGGGTTTCGATTTGGCCATTGGCTAGATGGTGCATGGCTTGAAGGTCTGAATACTGGGCATTCACTCGACCACGAATAAAGTGCATGATTGTATCTACAGCGATGCTTTTAGGTGTGATGATACTTGAAAAATCAGGCGCATTGATGATCTCGAGGAGGCTGGTACGATTGACCTTGGTAATATTTTTCTGTACACCTACCCTGTCAAGGAACATAGAAGTAATCAGATTTTCCTCATCGACTCCTGTTAGAGTCGCAACGGCATCATAGTTTTGAGCACTTTCTTCCAGCAGGATATCTTTTGCGGTACCATCTCCTTGAACGATGTAGAGATTTGGGAATTTCTCGCTAAAGAAGCTAGCGATTTCAGGGATTGATTTCAATAACCTTTGGTATCGATACGACTGTCTTTGAGGATACCTAGTAGATAATAGGCAATTCTACCAGCTCCAACAATAAGAAGGCTCTTCACGGCACGAGATTTGAAAATAATTATGGAAGAGCATCATATCAACACGGTTACCAGTGACAAAGATTCTATCTTTATCCTGTATGGTCATGTCACCACTTGGGATGATAATTTGATGATCTCTTTCTATCGCACAGACAATGACATTGCCAAATTTTTTTCCGAAAAATCAGAAATGGGCATTTGGCAAAGACCACTGGAGGATTTAACAGCGAATTCCATCAAGCTGACCCGTCCACCAAAGAAACGTTCGACAGATAGGGCGTTGGGGAAGTCAATGATATTAGCGATAGCGCGGGCAGCCAAGAGCTCAGGGTTAACGATAAGAGAAAAACCGAGAATATTCTTTTCCTTGAAATAAGAGTTAGAGTATTCAGGGTTCCGCACCCGAACGATGGTCTCTTTAGCTCCCATTTTTTTGGCTAGAACGGCTGCAATCATGTTCACTTCATCGTATTCAGTCAGGGCGATAAAGATATCACAATCCTGGACACTGGCTTGCTCAAGGATGGTAAAATCAGCCCCGTTACCAAGGATACCCATGATATCAAAGCGATTAACAATATGATTGAGAACGGCTTCGTCTTGCTCAATCAGCAAAACATCGTGCTTTTCTGCAACCAAGGAGCGACAGAGGGCAGAACCAACTTTTCCCCCTCCGACAAGGATAATTTTCATAATAAAACCTACTTTTTCATGATGTAACTATCATACCTTTTTTCAAGAAAAAATGCACCTACTAGCTAATAACAAGAGCTTTTAGTAGGAAATTTGCTATAAGGTAAAACTATACCCTAATCAATTGAAATAGCTATTAGCACCTTTCTAGAAAATATGGTATGATAAAGGGATATACAAGGAGACAAAATGAATAATAATTTACTGGTATTACAATCAGACTTTTGGTCTGGTTGATGGTGCGGTATCGGCTATGATTGGAGTGGCTTTAGAAGAGTCTCCAACCTTAAAAATTCATCATTTGACGCACGATATCACGCCTTATAATATTTTTGAGGGGAGCTATCGCCTCTTTCAGACGGTGGATTACTGGCCTGAGGGAACGACTTTTGTATCGGTGGTCGATCCAGGTGTCGGCTCGAAACGTAAGAGTGTGGTTGCCAAGACTGCAAAAAATCAATACATTGTCACACCAGACAATGGGACGCTTTCTTTTATCAAGAAACACGTTGGTATTGTAGCCATTCGTGAAATTTCTGAGGTAGCCAATAGACGTCAAAACACAGAGCATTCTTATACTTTCCACGGTCGTGATGTCTATGCCTATACTGGTGCTAAACTAGCCAGTGGTCACATTACTTTTGAGGAAGTGGGACCAGAGCTCAGTGTGGATCAGATTGTGGAGCTTCCAGTTGTAGAGACTATCATAGAAGATCATTTGGTGAAGGGAGCTATTGATATTCTGGATGTGCGTTTCGGTTCGCTTTGGACCTCTATCACACGGGAAGAATTTTACAAGCTAGAACCAGCATTCGGTGATCGTTTTGAAGTGACTATCTATCATGCAGATATGCTGGTCTATCAAAATCAGGTTGTCTATGGCAAATCATTTGCAGATGTGAGAATTGGGCAACCAATCCTTTACATCAACTCTCTCTATCGTTTAGGTTTGGCTATCAACCAAGGTTCTTTTGCCAAGGCCTATAATGTGGGTGTCGGTTCATCTTGGACCATTGAAATAAAGAAAATAGAATCATAAAATAGGAGAATATAGATGAAAAATCAATCAATTAAACAAGTTGTTGCTATCGGTGTTGGAGCTGCGCTCTTTGTTGTCATCGGGATGATCAGCATTCCGACACCTGTTCCAAATACAAGCATCCAGCTTCAGTATGCGGTACAGAGCCTCTTGTCTATCATTTTTGGTCCTCTAGTGGGACTACTTGTTGGTTTAATTGGGCATGCAGTGAAGGACTCTCTTGCTGGCTACGGTCTTTGGTGGACTTGGATTATTGCTAGTGGTCTCTTTGGTCTAGCTGTCGGACTCTTTAGAAAATACATTCGAGTAACACAGGGTGTTTTTGAGTTGAAGGATATTGTCTTCTTTAACCTCATTCAGATTGTTGCAAATGCTCTTGTTTGGGGTGTCTTGGCACCACTTGGAGATGTTGTGATTTATCAAGAAGCGGCAGAAAAAGTATTTGCCCAAGGGATTGTTGCAGGTATTGCTAACGCTGTAACTATAGCTATCGCAGGAACCCTTCTCTTGCTAGCTTATTCACGTACACAGACTCGTTCAGGAAGCTTGAAAAAGGGTTAACATAAGGGAAAAGGCTGGGCAACCAGTCTTTTTCGATGTTTATAGATTAGTTAGGCAAGTAAGCTAGGATAGGAATCTTTTTGGCGCTAAGATTTTAAGAGAAGAGTCTGCAAGAAGGGTTCGATTTATGATAAAATAGAAGTCTAAGAAGCGAATGAAGAGAGTAAGATGAAAGAAGCTATAATTGAGTGGAAGGATTTCTCTTTCCGGTATGAAACGCAACAAGAACCGACCTTGCAAGGGGTGGACTTGACCATTTATAAGGGAGAGAAAGTCTTAATTGTTGGGACCATCTGGGTCAGGTAAGTCTACCTTGGGTCAGTGTTTGAATGGGATTATTCCCAATATTTACAAGGGTCAGATGTCTGGAGAATTTTTGATCAAGGGGCAAGCAGCCTTTGATATGAGCATCTACGATAAATCTCATCTGGTCAGTACAGTTTTGCAGGATACAGATGGGCAGTTTATCGGCCTGTCTGTGGCAGAGGATTTGGCTTTTGCTCTGGAAAATGACGTGACAGCTCTAGATGACATGAAAAGTCGTGTTCATAAATGGGCTGAAAAGCTGGACCTTCTCCCTTTACTGCCGCAGCGGCCTCAGGATTTGTCAGGTGGACAAAAGCAGCGGGTCAGTCTAGCTGGTGTCTTGATTGATGAGAGTCCGATTCTTTTGTTTGATGAGCCACTCGCCAATCTGGATCCCAAGTCAGGTCAGGATATTATCGAATTGATTGATCAGATTCATAAGGAGGAGGGGACGACGACTCTTATTATCGAGCACCGTTTGGAGGATGTTCTGCATCGCCCTGTGGATCGGATTGTCTTGATAAACGATGGTCGTATCCTCTTTAATGGGAGTCCTGACCAGTTACTGGCGACTGATTTATTGACCCAAAATGGAATTCGAGAACCCCTTTATCTAACCACTCTCCGTCAATTGGGTGTGGATTTAGTCAAGGAAGAACAATTAGCAGATCTGGATAACTTGTCTATCTCAAAAGGTCAGGTTCAGTTGCAGACTGAATTGGCAAAAGAAACCCCAGATTTGCAGTCACTCTTTAGACTAGAGGATGTGTCTTTTTCTTATGATGATAGACCGATTTTGAAAAATCCATTTATCTGGATATTAAAAAGGGCGAAAAGATTGCCATTGTCGGGAAAAAAATGGAGCAGGGAAGTCAACCCTAGCCAAGGCTTTAAGTAGCTTTATCCAGACGGAAGGTCGCTATCTTTGGGAAGGGCAGGATATCAAAGGAGATTCGGTAGCAGAACGGGCGGAACGAGTAGGCTATGTGCTGCAAAAATCCTAATCAAAATGATTTCAACCAATATGATTTTTTTGATGAGGTGGCTCTGGGACTTCGTTTGCGAGGTGTGGATGAGCAGGAAATTGAAACGAGAGTCTATGAAACTTTGAAAATCTGTGGTCTCTATGAATTCTGCATTGGCCCATTTCTGCCCTGTCATTTGGGTCAGAAAAAAACGTGTGACTATTGCATCGATTTTGGTCTTGGGGAGCTGAAATCATCCTCTTAGATGAACCAACTGCAGGTCAAGACCAGAAGAACTATACTGAGATTATGGAATTTCTCGAAGAACTGCATCAAAAAGGGCATACCATTGTCATGATTACCCATGATATGCAATTGATGTTGGATTATTCAGATCGAGCCCTCGTCATGGTTGATGGGGAATTGATTGCCGATACTGATCCAGCTAGTCTGTTGAGCAATCCTGAGCTGCTAGTAAAAGCCAACCTAAAAGAAACTTCAATCTTCAACTTGGCTAAGAAACTCGATGTGGATCCACTTGCTTTAACGGCATTTTACAAAGAAAGGAGAGAAGGATGCAAGCTAAATTAATCGGTTACCAGCATAGAGATACTGTGATTCATCGCTTGTCAGGAGCTGGGAAACTCCTCTTTTTCATTCTCGTGTCATTGGCGGCCATGATTAGCTATGATACCAGACTGCTTGTTCTGATTGCTATCTTTTCGGTCTTTCTCCTCTATTTGTCAGAAATCCGTTTTAAAGATGTTTCCTTTGTAGCCGTTTTTGCGACGGTATTTGCCGTTTTAAACGTCTTGATGGTCTATCTCTTTTCTCCCGAGTATGGGGTGGGACTTTACGGAGAGAGAAGTGTGATTTGGCAGGGAATCGGTGCCTACACTCTGACCAGTCAAGAGCTCTTTTATCTGCTAAATCTAGCCATTAAGTACCTTTGCACCATTCCTCTGGCTATTATCTTTTTGATGACAACCCATCCTAGTCAGTTTGCTTCCAGTTTAAATCAAATCGGTGTGCCTTACAAAATTGCCTATTCAGTCAGCCTGACTTTGCGCTATATTCCAGATTTGCAGGAAGAATTCTTTACCATCAAGATGTCTCAGGAAGCGCGTGGGATGGAATTATCCAAGAAAGCTTCTCTTATGCAACGAATCAAAGGCAATCTGCGCATTATTACGCCCTTGATTTTTAGCTCGCTAGAACGCATTGATACTATAGCTACAGCTATGGAGCTTCGGCGCTTTGGGAAAGAGAAAAAACGCACTTGGTATAGTTATCAAGCCTTGAGAAAAGGAGACTATCTTACCTTGCTCTTGGCAGCCTTGTTTTTAGTAACTAGTTTACTACTTATCTTGCAGAATCAGGGACGATTTTACAACCCTTGGAAATAGCTTGAAAAAATTGAAAAAATCAAGTCGTTTCTATTGACAATGATTCTGAAAGTGTTATACTAAGAAAGTAGTTTCGCTGATTTACTTCAAACCTGTTGTGAGGTAAGTTAACGATGCCTTAACCACGCTGTTTGCTGAGCTTGACTCCGGGCAGTGTGGCTATTTTTTTGCAATGGTGAAAGGAAGCAAGTCATGACAAATCACATTGTATTATTTGAACCTCAAATTCCACAAAATACAGGCAATATCGCGCGTACTTGCGCTGCGACCAATTCTCCCCTCCACATCATCAAGCCAATGGGCTTTCCTATTGACGACCGCAAGATGAAGCGAGCTGGATTGGATTATTGGGATAAACTAGAGATTTATTTTTACGAGAGTTTGGAGGATTTCATGTCTCAGATGAAGGGTAAACTCTATCTGATCTCAAAATTTGCTGAGAAAGTGTATTCTGATGTGGATTTATCGACTGATGAAGACCATTATTTTCTCTTTGGACGTGAAGACAAGGGCTTGCCGGAGGACTTTATGCGAGAACATCCTGAGAAAGCTCTCCGTATTCCCATGAATGATGAACATGTCCGCAGTCTCAATGTGTCTAATACCGTCTGCATGATTGTCTATGAGGCTCTTCGCCAGCAGAACTTTGCAGGTCTTGAGCTTGTTCATACCTATGAAGTGGATAAATTGAAATAAAAAATGAAAATGAAAATGAACAAAATGCTTGCGCTTGCAAGCGTTTTTTGTTATGATAAAAGAGTCTTCAGGGCAGGGTGAAATTCCCGACCGGCGGTAAATTTGACTAGTTATTTTAGCTTTCGTCGTTGTCTTGTCTCGATATACTTTAGTATTATCTTCGACTGCGACGCCTAGATAAATCTAAAATATCTTAGCCAAATAAGTCCGCGAGCGCAAGCTGATGTGGTGCGATTCCACAACCGACAGTATAGTCTGGATGGGAGAAGACGAAAGAATAGCTTTGTCTATTCTGATAGATTTATAGCCAAACTGTAACCGCTTGCTTGAATTTCCTTAATAGAGTGAGAGGGAACTTTTGGGATATAAAAAGATAGAATAGATAGAGGAATCCTTTCTAACTTCTTCTGATTTTATAGAAAATTGGAGGAACCTGTTATGACAAACACACGTCGACTTTCGACCATTGCGATCTTATCAGCCATCTCATTTGTGCTGATGTACTTTGACTTTCCGCTTTTACCAGCGGCGTCCTTCCTCAAGATTGAATTTAGTATCTTGCCAGTCCTTGTGGGTCTGGTGGTCATGGATTTGCCTGCTGCTCTAGGAATTCTCTTGCTTCGCTCACTCTTGAAATTGCTTCTTAACAGTCAGGGAGTGAATACTTACATTGGCTTGCCAATGAATATCGTAGCTTTGGGAGTTTTTTTGTCATCGTCTTTGCTTTGATTTGGAAAAAAAGGAACGGACAAGCCTTCGTTTCCTACTAGGCTCTCTAGCTGGGACTATTGGTTTAACCGTGGCTATGTTGGTTCTCAACTATGTTTACGCTGTTCCTTTGTACGCTAAGTTTGCTAACTTTGATATTGGAAAAATTTTGGGACTTTCCAACTACCTGATGACCATGGTATTACCTTTTAATTTGATTGAAGGTGTAATCTTTTCCGTTTCATTCTGGTTGTTGTACGTCCTTTTGAAACCAACCTTAAAACATTATGAAAGATAAACAAACATTTTTGATGAAGGGCAGTTTTGCCCTTTTACTTTTCGTTATTCTTGGCTACATGGTAAAATTTTTATCCCTGAAATGTTGGTCAATTTTGACCAATCGATCCAGACTGCCATTCGAGGAGACTTACCAGATTACTTGACTGTTCTTTTCAGAGCTATTACACGCTTGATTGATATCCCAGTGATTATCACTTGGGTTGTTATTACAGCCTTTATCTTTTATCGTAAGCGATGGAAGATAGAAAGTTTCTTCATGCTGGGAAATCTGGCTTTAGCAGGTCTTTTAATCGTGACCTTTAAAAATGTCTACCAGCGTCCACGACCAGCTATTTTACACTTGGTAGAGGAGAAGGGATTTTCCTTTCCAAGCGGGCATTCTCTGGCTGTAACCTTGATGGTCGGTTCTCTGATTGTCATTCTCAGTCAACGGATGAAAGATCCAGTCTGGAGAAAAATCGTGCAAATCGTGCTAGGTCTCTACCTAGTCAGTGTGTTGGTATCAAGGGTCTATCTGGGAGTTCATTATCCATCAGACGTCCTTGCCAGTCTCTGTGTGGGTTTGGGAGTCCTGTTTATAGAGTTTCCTTTCTATGACAAGCTACGCTTCCAATGGCGATTTAAAGGCAAGCAGAAGTGAGTATCAAATTCCTTTGAGGAGAAAGAAATGAAAGTCAATATAGCAGATCTTCATCCGACTCAACTATACTTATCAGAAAAGAAGTTGCAAGATATTCAGATGCTTTACCAGTCGGCAGAAACAATCCAAGTCGATCCAATCAGTATTCTTGCCTTTGGAGATTGCTTGTTGATTACAGATGGGCATCACAGGGCTTATCAGGCTTTATTGGCAGGTCGGGATACGATTTCTGCTGAGTGGGATAGAGATGGTGGTGATGAACTATATCATCTCTATGCGCAAGCCTGCGAAGAAAGAAAAATCTACTCTGTTCTGGATTTAAAAAATCATATCTTAGCTCAAGATGAGTATGAAGCAAAATGGTATAACTGGTGTGATGGTTTTAATCAAGCAGCAACTCTTTTGTTGAAAAGGAAAGCAGATGAAACAGACCCTACAAATAGATAATTCACTGCGTCTTGTTCCTTATTATAAGGTCAATCATTGTGAAGAAGCTCTTGCTTGGTATCAGGATGTGAACTTGGTTCACCTCGTAGATGGGGTGAAGCTTCCTTATAGTCAAGAAACTTTGGAAGCCATGTATTCCTATTTGGATCAGCATGGTGAGCTTTTTTGGATTGAAGTCAAGGAGAAGGGTGAATGGTTTCCAATTGGGGATGTTACACTATCTCAGGACAATCTCCCCATTGTGATTGGAAATCCCGCTTACCAACATCGAGGACTTGGAAAAAAGATCCTAAGTACTTTGATTGAATTGGCTCGAATAAAAGGATGGAAAGAATTGAGAGTCAAGGAAATCTACACTTACAATCATGTATCTAGGCGCTGTTTCAAGTCGCTTGGATTTGTGGAAAATGGAGCAACAGAAAAAGGAACGAGTTTTGTATTGAAATTAGTCTAATCTAACTTGTTTTTTAACTCAAAATCTGATAAACTATGTAGTAATTGAATAGAAATCTGCAAGACTAGTAACTCAAGGGAAGTATATCAGGGAGGAGAGCCGTGACTGCAAGCTCTTTATATGAAAGCTGGGTGAATTCACTTGCGCATGGATTTAGAAATGAAGGTCTGACTTGTCAGATGAAAACGGATGGTACCGCGTGTCAACGCTCCGAGTGGAGTTTTTTTGGCATGTGGTTTTCTTTTTATCTTATGAGAGACTGATGGAGGAAATATGTCAACTATTGAAGAACAATTAAAAGCGCTTCGTGAAGAAACGCTGGCTAGCTTGAAGCAGATTACTGCTGAAAATGAAAAAGAGATGCACGATTTGCGTGTCTCAGTCCTTGGTAAAAAGGGTTCGCTTACTGAAATCCTCAAAGGGAATGAAAGATGTTTCTGCTGAGATGCGTCCAATCATTGGGAAACACGTCAAATGAAGCTCGTGATGTCTTGACAGCTGCTTTTGAAGAAACAGCTAAGCTCTTGGAAGAAAAAGAAAGTCGCTGCACAGTTGGCTAGCGAGAGTATCGATGTGACGCTTCCGGGTCGTCCTGTTGCGACTGGTCACCGTCATGTCCTCACACAAACCAGTGAAGAAATCGAAGATATTTTCATTGGGATGGGTTACCAAGTCGTAGATGGTTTTGAAGTGGAGCAAGACTACTATAACTTTGAACGTATGAACCTTCCCAAAGACCATCCCAGCCTCGCGATATGCAGGACACCTTTCTATATCACAGAAGAAATCATACTCCGTACTCACACGTCTCCAGTGCAGGCGCGTGCCATGGATGCTCATGATTTTTCTAAAGGGTCCTTTGAAAATGATCTCACCAGGGACGTGTTTCCGTCGTGATACAGACGATGCGACCCACAGTCACCAGTTCCACCAAATTGAAGGCTTGGTTGTTGGGAAAAATATCTCTATGGCAGACCTTCAAGGAACCCTGCAGTTGATTGTGCAAAAAATGTTTGGTGAAGAGCGTCAAATTCGTTTGCGTCCATCCTACTTCCCATTCACAGAGCCATCTGTTGAGGTGGATGTTTCTTGCTTCAAGTGTGGTGGAGAAGGCTGTAACGTATGTAAGAAAAACAGGTTGGATCGAAATTATGGGGGCCGGTATGGTTCACCCACGTGTCCTTGAAATGAGTGGTATCGATGCGACTGTTTACTCTGGATTTGCCTTTTGGTCTTGGACAAGAACGTGTAGCTATGCTACGTTACGGAATCAATGATATCCGTGGATTCTACCAAGGAGATGTCCGCTTCTCAGAACAGTTTAAATAATGATTAGAAAAGTAGAAAATGGCAGATGTTGAGGGTGTTGTCCAAAATTGCCAAACAAACCTTTTCGTGAAACATTTGCTCATGATAATACGGAAGAGCAGTTACAGGAATACTTTTGAAGAGGCTTATAGTCTGAGAGTTTTGTCAACTGAGTTGGAAAATCCTGACTTCGAAACCTATTTCATTATGCATGAAGAGGAGATAGCCGGTTTTCTCAAAGTTAACTGGGGAAGTGCTCAAACTGAGAGAGAATTAGAGGACGCTTTTGAAATTCAACGCCTCTATGTGCTACAAAAATTCCAAGGATTTGGATTCGGTAAGCAACTGTTTGAATTCGCTTTGGAACTTGCTACAAAAAATAGTTTTTCCTGGGCTTGGTTAGGTGTTTGGGAGCATAATACAAAAGCTCAAGCGTTTTATAATCGATATGGTTTTGAAAAGTTTAGCCAACATCATTTTATGGTTGGTCAAAAAGTAGATACGGATTGGTTACTGAAAAAGAAATTAAGGTAAGAAGATGATTCTTCTATTGAAATGATAGGAAAGGAAAAGAACCAGAGGGACAACTGTCATTCTGGAGAACTAAATTATGCTTGTATCTTATAAATGGTTAAAAGAATTGGTGGACATTGATGTGCCATCACAAGAGTTGGCTGAAAAAATGTCAACTACAGGGATCGAAGTAGAAGGTGTCGAATCACCTGCTGCTGGTCTCTCAAAAATTGTCGTCGGTGAGGTCTTGTCTTGTGAAGATGTGCCAGAAACTCACCTCCATGTTTGTCAGGTTAACGTTGGCGAAGAAGAAGCTCGTCAAATCGTCTGTGGTGCCCCAAATGTGCGTGCTGGTATCAAGGTTATGGTGGCTCTTCCAGGAGCTCGTATCGCTGACAACTACAAAATCAAAAAAGGAAAAATTCGTGGTCTTGAGTCACTTGGGATGATCTGTTCCCTTGGTGAATTGGGAATTTCTGACTCGAGTTGTGCCTAAGGAATTCGCAGATGGAATTCAAATCTTTGCCAGAAAATGCCGTTCCAGGGGATGAAGTCTTCTCATATCTAGACTTGGATGATGAAATCATCGAACTTTCAATCACACCAAACCGTGCGGACGCTCTTTCTATGCGTGGGAGTGGCTCACGAAGTGGCAGCCATCTATGATAAGGCAGTCAACTTTAAAGAATTTACTCTTTCAGAAACGGACCAAGCTGCAGCGGATGCTCTTTCTGTGGGCATTGAGACAGACAAGGCGCCTTACTATGCCGCTCGTATCTTGGACAATGTGACTATCGCACCAAGTCCACAATGGTTGCAAAACCTTCTCATGAATGAAGGTATCCGTCCTATTAACAACGTGGTGGACGTGACCAACTACATCCTGCTCTACTTTGGTCAACCTATGCATGCCTTTGACTTGGATACCTTTGAAGGGAACTGACATCCGTGTGCGTGAAGCGCGTGCTGGTGAAAAAAATTAGTGACCTTGGATGGTGAAGAGCGAGAACTTGCAGAAACTGACCTGGTCATCACTGTGGCTGATAAGCCAGTAGCCCTTGCAGGTGTTATGGGTGGTCAAGCAACAGAAATCTCTGAAAAATCTAGTCGTGTCGTCCTTGAAGCTGCAGTCTTCAACGGAAAATCAATCCGCAAGACTAGCGGACGTCTCAACCTTCGTTCTGAGTCATCTTCTCGCTTTGAAAAAGGTATCAATGTGGCAACAGTTAATGAAGCACTTGATGCGGCAGCTAGTATGATTGCAGAACTTGCAGGTGCGACGGTGCGTAAAGGCATCGTTTCAGCGGGTGAGCTTGACACCTCTGATGTGGAAGTTTCTTCAACCCTTGCAGACGTTAATCGTGTCCTTGGTACGGAGCTTTCATACGCTGATGTAGAAGACGTCTTCCGTCGTCTTGGCTTTGGTCTTTCTGGAAATGCAGACAGTTTTACAGTCAGCGTCCCACGCCGTCGCTGGGATATCGCTATCGAGGCAGACCTCTTTGAAGAAATCGCTCGTATCTATGGATATGACCGCTTGCCAACTAGTCTTCCAAAAGATGATGGGACAGCTGGTGAATTGACAGCCACACAAAAACTCCGCCGTCAGGTTCGTACGATTGCTGAAGGAGCAGGTTTGACAGAAATCATCACCTATGCTCTAACAACTCCTGAAAAAGCAGTTGAGTTTACGGCTCAACCAAGTAACCTTACTGAACTTATGTGGCCAATGACTGTGGATCGTTCAGTCCTCCGTCAAAATATGATTTCTGGTATCCTTGATACAGTGGCTTATAACGTAGCTCGTAAGAATAAAAACTTGGCCCTTTATGAGATTGGAAAAGTCTTTGAACAAACAGGTAATCCAAAAGAAGAACTTCCAAATGAGATCAACAGCTTTGCCTTTGCCTTGACAGGCTTGGTTGCTGAAAAAGATTTCCAAACAGCAGCAGTTCCAGTTGATTTCTTCTATGCTAAGGGAATCCTTGAAGCCCTCTTTCGCTCGTTTGGGACTCGAAGTAACCTATACAGCAACATCTGAAATCGCTAGCCTTCATCCCAGGTCGTACAGCAGTCATTTCACTCGGTGACCAAGTTCTTGGTTTCCTTGGCCAAGTGCATCCAGTCACTGCTAAGGCCTACGATATTCCAGAAACGTATGTAGCTGAGCTCAACCTTTCAGCCATCGAAGCTGCCCTTCAACCTGCTGCTCCATTTGTGGAAATCACGAAATTCCCAGCAGTTAGCCGTGACGTTGCCCTTCTCCTCAAGGCAGAAGTGACTCACCAAGAAGTTGTGGACGCGATCCAAGCTGCCGGCGTGAAACGTTTGACAGATATCAAACTCTTTGACGTTTTCTCAGGTGAAAAATTGGGACTTGGTATGAAGTCAATGGCTTATAGCTTGACTTTCCAAAATCCAGAAGACAGCTTAACGGATGAAGAAGTCGCACGCTACATGGAAAAAATCCAAGCGTCTCTCGAAGAAAAAGTCAATGCAGAAGTGCGTTAACTTATCAATCCATCCTTCGGGGTGGATTTTTGCTTTTCAAATAACAATTCAGGATCAAAAATAGACAGTTGAGGAACAGAGAAGATAAATTGGAGTTTACTACGGTATAATGGATTTATCACTAAAAACGCTCCATGCCATATTTTACATAGCATTAGCCTTATAAAAATGGACAGAAATTATTGTAAAGGCTATCAAAAAGGAGTATAATGAGTGCAAGACATTTCGGAGGTGAAAGATGCTAGAAGTAAGAAGTCTAGAGAAAAGTTTTGGACCCAAGCAAGTTTTGTTTGGTATTGACTTTCAAGCGCGACCAGGTCGTATTTTGGGACTAGTCGGAAAAAATGGTGCTGGGAAGACAACAATTTTCCACAGTATTTTGAAGTTTAGAATATCAAGGAGAAATTAGTCTGGATGGTCAGGATATTCGTCAGGAGACCTACGCTCGGATTGGCTATCTGCCTGAAGAACGCAGTCTCATGCCTAAATTGACAGTCCTTGAACAAGTTCGCTACTTGGCGACTCTAAAAGGTATGGATGCCAAGGAAGTCAAGGAAAAACTCCCTCAATGGATGAAGAGGTTGGAAGTGAAAGGGAAACTGACTGATAAAATCAAGAGTCTGTCAAAAGGAAATCAGCAGAAGATTCAGCTCATTATTACTCTGATTCATGAACCAGACCTGATTATCTTGGATGAGCCTTTCAGTGGATTGGACCCAGTCAATACAGAATTGCTCAAGCAAGTCATTTTTCAGGAAAAAGAGCGCGGAGCAACTATTATCTTTTCTGACCATGTCATGACCAACGTCGAGGAGCTTTGTGATGATATTCTGATGATTCGAGATGGCCGTGTGGTCTTGCATGGACCAGTTCAGGATGTCCGCAATCATTACGGGAAAACGCGTCTCTTTGTTTCAAGTGAACGAAGTAAGGAAGAATTGGAAAATCTTCCTCATGTCAAACAGGTGAGCTTGACCAAACAAGGCAGTTGGAAATTGATCCTAGATGACGAGAGCGCTGGAAGGGAACTCTTCCCAATCTTGACTCAGGGGCAATATATCGCAACTTTTGATCAACAAGCGCCGACAATCGATGAAATCTTTAAACTAGAATCAGGGGTGGAAGTATGAGAAATATGTGGGTTGTAATGAAGGAAACCTATCTTCGACATGTTAAGTCATGGAGTTTCTTCTTTATGGTGATTTCGCCGTTCCTCTTTTTTAGCCTTATCTGTAGGAATTGGCTACCTCCAAGGGTCTTCTATGGCCAAGAATAGCAAGATAGCAGTAGTAACAACAGTGCCATCTGTGGAAGAAGGGCTCAAGGGTACTAATGGTATCAACTTTGATTATAAGGATGAAGCCAGTGCCCAAACTGCTATCAAGGATGAGAAAATCAAGGGTTACCTAACCGTCGACCAAGAGGACAGCGTCATCAAGGCCGTCTATCATGGTGAAACCTCTCTTGAAAGTGGCATCAAACTAGCTGTAACCAATAGACTAAATGAACTGCAATACCAACTCAATCGTTCGGCAGCTAATTTGTCTCAAGAACAGGAAAAACGCCTGAGTCAAACCGTTGATTTTACTGAGAAGATTGATGAATCTAAGGAAAACAAAAAAATTGTTCAAACCATTGCGGCCGCAGGGCTTGGTTTCTTCCTTTATATGATTTTGATTACCTATGCTAGTGTCACTGCTCAGGAAGTGGCTAGCGAGAAAGGAACCAAAATCATGGAGGTGGTCTTCTCTAGTATCCGAGCTAGTCATTATTTCTACGCTCGCATGCTGGCTCTGCTTCTTGTGATTTTGACCCATATTGGCATTTACGTCGTGGGTGGACTTGCTGCCATTCTTCTCTTTAAAGACCTACCAATCTTGGCACAATCTGGTATTTAAACCATATAGGAGAGGCTTTCTCGCTCAACACCTTATTGTTTGTCTTGGTTAGCCTCTTTATGTACGTTGTTTTAGCAGCCTTCCTAGGTTCTATGGTTTCTCGTCCTGAGGACTCAGGAAAAGCCTTGTCGCCTTTGATGATTTTGATTATAGGTGGTTTTTTTGGAGTGACAGCTCTAGGTGCAGCTGGTGACAATCTCATCTTGAAGATTGGTTCATATATTCCCTTTATTTCGACCTTCTTCATGCCATTTAGAGCCATTAATGGCTATGCAAATGGGTTAGAAGCTTGGATTTCGCTTGCGATTACGATTGCTTTTGCAGTAACTGCAACAGTCTTTATCGGACGTATGTATGCTAGTCTCGTTTTGCAGACAGATGATTTAGGTCCTTGGAAAACCTTTAAACGTGCCTTATCTTATAAATAGAAGAGCCTCGCGAAAGCGAGGTTTTTTAGAGACAAAAAGAGTGGAATTTAGAAAAATATTTTTCATATCTATTGACTTTTAGGGGTGAAATTTGGTATGATAGTAGGCGGTATTGTTTACCCCATTTGAAAGGCCCCGGAACCTTCCAAATACTTTTCGATGGGAAGGAACACCCATCACCGTAAACAAAAATCGAACTATATATAGGAGAAATCATGAACAAAACAACATTTATGGCTAAACCAGGCCAAGTTGAACGTAAATGGTACGTAGTTGACGCAACTGATGTACCACTTGGACGTCTTTCTGCAGTAGTTGCTAGCGTACTTCGCGGAAAAAACAAACCAACATTTACACCACACACTGATACAGGTGACTTTGTAATTGTTATCAATGCTGAAAAAGTTAAATTGACTGGTAAAAAAGCAACTGATAAAATCTACTACACTCACTCAAACCACCCAGGTGGATTGAAACAAATCTCTGCAGGTGAACTTCGTTCTAAAAAAATGCAGTACGTTTGATTGAGAAATCAGTTAAAGGTATGCTTCCACACAATACTCTTGGACGCGCTCAAGGTATGAAGTTGAAAGTATTTGTTGGAGCTGAGCACACTCACGCTGCACAACAACCAGAAGTTCTTGATATTTCAGGACTTATCTAAGGAAAGGAACAATAAAGTATGTCACAAGCACAATATGCAGGTACTGGACGTCGTAAAAAAACGCTGTTGCACGCGTTCGCCTTGTTCCAGGAACTGGTAAAAATCACTGTTAACAAAAAAGATGTTGAAGAGTACATCCCACACGCTGACCTTCGTCTTGTCATCAACCAACCGTTCGCAGTTACTTCAACTGTAGGTTCATACGACGTTTTCGTTAACGTTGTAGGTGGTGGATACGCTGGTCAATCAGGAGCTATCCGTCACGGTATCGCTCGTGCCCTTCTTCAAGTAGACCCAGACTTCCGCGATTCATTGAAACGCGCAGGACTTCTTACACGTGACTCACGTAAAGTTGAACGTAAGAAACCAGGTCTTAAGAAAGCTCGTAAAGCATCACAATTCTCAAAACGTTAATCAATCCGATTATATCAACGTTTCAAAGCACTTTGCAAAGATTTTGCAAAGTGCTTTTTTGTCGATTTTTGAGCTCGAATAGCTTTGTGATAACCTTCTGATAACCTCTTCTAAATTTTTAAAATCATGAATTATTTTGCTTTATTGAGATAATCTGCAAATTTGTCAATGGAGTTTTTCTCACCAGTTTTTGTGGTGTGGGTATAGACATCTAATGTTATTTGACTGCTTGCATGACCGAGACGTTTTGATGTATTAGAAGGATCGATTCCAATTTCAGACATAAGTGTTGCATGTGTATGTCTAAACCCATGTGGGCTAATTGGTTTTAATTTATGCTTTTTAATAATTCGATTCAGTACGTTATTAATGTAATCAGCATGCAAAGGTTCAATTTTGTCATTACTTGATATGTAAGAGAACATATATTCGTTACTAATATTCAGCTTTGTAAGAGGCAACTGAGATTGTTCTTTTAGATAGAAATTTCTCCATTGTTTAATAATATCGATTGTCTCATCATCAAGATAGATTGTGCGAACTGAAGATTCATTCTTTGTGCTCTTTTCAATCGCTTTACCGTCAATTCTTCCTAGACTTTTGTCTATGTTCAATAGATTTCTATCAAAGTCAATATCAGCCCATTTTAAAGCGTATAACTCCCCTTTCGAAGTCCACTAAATGCAAGAAGTCTAAATAAGGCAAAATGTTTAAATGGCTCAGTTTCTTTCACTATATCAAGGAAATGATGTAATTCCTCCAGAGACCAAAAATTATCTGATCTAGTTTTTTTGATTTTAGGCATGATAACATTCTTCATTGGATTTCGATCAATGTAGTTCATGTTGATTGCAAAATCAAAAATTTTTGAGGTATAGGATTTTATCTGTTTGATATTTTTGAAAGTCTGAGATTTTTGTGTAATAAAATTTTGACAGTCTAAAGGACTGATTTGGTCAATAAATTTATCTCCAAATACTGGTAGAATATGTATTCGATAGATATTCTTTGTTTGGGAAGAAGTTGTTTCTTCAACGGTACCAACATATGCCTTAAACCATTCTTGATACAGTTCTTTATAAGTGACTTTTGGATTATGTTTATCAGCATTTACTGTAGGGGCGACGACACCAGCTTCTAAACGAGCTTCGTACAATTTTGCCTCTTTTTTGGTTTTGAATCCTCTCTTTAAGTGCCTTTTTTTCTTTCCATAAGCATCTAAGCCAATGTAAAAGCTGACATAGTAAAGGATTCCTTTTTTTGTTTTGTATTTGTGTATAGACATTTTTTCTCCGTATCTAAGTTTTCGGAGCTTATGTAATCGAGAAATGAGTGTCTATCTATTTTTTCTATCTTCTTGGCGGATAGCGTATTCGTCTGTTTTAATCCAGCTCTGCCAAACTTTAGAATCTTTATTTTGGTGATTCATATAGTCTATAAACTCAGACATAAAACGTTTGTTTTTCTCAGCTAGGTATTCTGAGAATATATGACGAAATTCATCTGAAAAACTATCATCAAGTGGTAGTGTTAATGCCCTTTCGCCAAATTCGATACTTTTCTTTAACTTCTCCATATCGCTTTTAAAAGGTGTCACAGAACCAATTTTAGATGTTTTGAAACTATCTGTAACAATTTTAAGATTTGATGGAGCATGTGGGTTGCTATCAAGTCCCATAATGTAAGCGACGGAAACATTAAAGTATTTTGCTAATTTTTCAGCATTATCTTTTTTAGGTTTGCGGATTCCTTGATTGTATCCAGAAAGTGTAGGATAGGCTATATTTGTAGCTTCGCTAATTTCTGTCAATTTTTTTCCGCTATTTTCTATCAGTTTAGTAATATGATTGGTCATAAGAACCTCCTTTTTATCATTATAACACATTTTATTCTTTTTGAATAAAAAAGCTTGACAAAAATTCAAAAAGGATATATAATTCAAAAATGAATAACAAATTAAATGATTTCGGAGCTTATTTAATTTAGAAATGAGGTGTGAATTTATGTCGGAAACTACTTTAGTTGTCCAGCTTCCTAAAGAATTAGAGAAGCAATTACGTGCTCACTATGATGAGATGATTTCAAATGCTGTAGCAAGAGTATTTGAAGATAAAGAACTTTATAAACCCATGGTTCGTATGTCAGGTTTGTCTAGGTGGTTAGATGTATCTACGACAACAATCCAAAAATGGACGAAAGAAGGAATGCCAACTATGGTGATTGATGGAGTGACTTTATACGATAAAAGAGCAGTAACACGATGGTTGAAGCAATATGAAAGATAGGTACTCGTATGAATGGTGTTCAGTGGATCAAGATAACGACAGATATATTTGATGATGAAAAAATTCAGCTAATAGAATCGATGCCAGAAGGAGATACTCTTATTGTAATATGGTTTAAAATTCTGGTGCTTGCAGGAAAGCAAAATAATAGTGGCATATTAAGTTTAGGGAACAAGGTTTATTACACAGAAGAGATGCTTTCAACAGTGTTTAGACGAAAGGCTACATCTGTAAAATTAGCTCTCAGCATGTTTGAAGAATTTGGCATGATAGAAATCATAGATGGCGCTATTACCATTCCAAAATGGGAGAAACACCAGAATATAGATGGACTAGAAAAGATTAGGAAACAAACTAGGGAACGTGTTGCTCGTCATAGACAAAAACAAAAAGCACTAATTACAGGCGAGCCACAACTCGTTTTAGATTGTAACGTTACAGTAACGGATGAAAATGATAATGTAACGCAAGAGATTAAGAACAAGAGTAAGAAAGAGATTGAGAATATACTGGATAATAGTTCTAGAAAGCCTGAAACTTATATTCCACCCAAATATTATTCTTTGTTAGAATCCATTTCTTATAAGTACAATGATAGATTTTTGTATCCTAACAATTACACTTTAACACATGCTCAGAAGATGAAGATAGGCGAGTATTTGGCTAGTGGGTATGTAACAAGTGATGAAGTCATTAGCATGATTGAACGGATTCCTGAGGATGCGACGTCTCCTTTGGCGTATTTATTTAAGTCTATGGAGAATTTAAAGCAGGAACGTATGCTGGAGTGCAAAGCAATTGCCTATGAAAATGCCAGAAAGAAGTATATGATAAATGAGTAGATATCGGACTGTTCTAAAGAAATGTTATATCACTGAGGAGCAAAATGAAATAGTGAATAACTTGATTGAAATGACAAATCATCTAAGTTTTTCCTCTTATGCTAGAAAAATGTTGTTTAAACGTTCGCCTATTTATCTTCAATTTGATTTTGAATCTTATCATGACTTTATATTTCAACTTAGAAGGATTATCAATAATTTACGTCAGTTAGAAAGAATAGCAGAACAAAGTGAAGATTTCGATAATGTAAGGATATTTCACTATTGTGTTGAGCTGATGATAGGATATGAAAAGAAGACAAGCAAACAAGTAAAAGAACTTGTGAAACGACTAAATAAGAAAACGAGGTGATAAGACTATGAGAATAAAATCGGTGCTGAAACAAGTATTTTTGACAGAAGAAGAAAATAAAAAAATTAAATGATTGTATGAGGAAGGAAAAATATTCGTAATTTTTTTCTGAGTTTGCTAGACAAAAAAATTAATACGAACAGATTTGAACATCCAAAAAGTCTCCTTTGAAGGTTTAGTTCCTTTAACAGAAGAGTTGGAACAAGTCGGACAGAATATCAATTCTATAGCCCGTCTTGCAACTGTAGTTGGGAGAATAAGCTATGAAAACAAAATGGATATGTCTATTTTGATGCAAAAAATAGTTGACGTGATGGAGGAAAAAGATGTTTATTTTCAAAAGTAATATGGATAAGGATTTCGATCAGATATGCGAATACATACTGAAATTAAAGCGAGCAGAATTATTTCTTCATGGAATTAAACAACAAGATAAAACGAAGGCTCGTTTGTATCATGCGATGCTGGAATACTATGATGCTAACCATAAAAAAGAAAGACATATGAGGATTTTAAAATAAGGAAACGCTGTAAAAAATTTTGCAGCGTTTTTATATATCCTCTTAAAATATTTGTACACACAAATGACAGTCAAATTGATTTTTTGGATTATTTTATCGAGAAGGAAAAATTTTTCATAATATGACTTTGCGAGCTCAGAGTCTGTATACACACACTCCTAAAATCATCCCCAAAATTTGTATACACATAGTGTATGTACTTTTTGGGTGATTTAATTTTTGGGGGAATCCCCAACCCCCTTTAGAAATAGTTAGATATAAGATTAAAAAATGGTATAATCTTAAAAGATAAACTTTTTTAAGGAGTAGACTTTGAAAGAGAATTTAATCAAATCAAAAAAGCGTGTTCAAAAGCATGGAGAGGTTTTTATACCATTCTGGATGGTACAGAAAATATTAGATACTCCAGGTATTAAAGAGACTTGTGAAGATATTTCTGCAACATTTTTAGAACCTTCTGCAGGAGATGGGAAATTTTTGCAAGCTATTTTAGAAAGAAAATTATCTGCTGTTATCATGCAATATGCAATATGATGAAAGAAGTTGGAAGACAAAATCATTGATTGCATTATCATCTATATATGGGATAGAATTTCTCGAAGATAATTTAGAAGTAGCACGTTCACGTATGTTTCTTTATTATTTAGATTGGTACGAACAAATTTTTAGTACTAAGCTAACTAGTAGAAGTGACATCTATAAATCTGCATATTATCTTATTCATAAAAATATAGTTAGAGGAAATACCTTAACTCAACGTCATCCTGTTACAGATGAACTTATTTGGTTTAATGAATGGCAACTTTTCAAAGGCCATTCTAGTTTGGTAAGACTGGGCAAAAAGTCTTTAAAATTAGAAAACGCATAGTATCAAGTGTTAAATCCTTGATATTATGCGTTTTATTGTTAGAAAATTTGCTTTATTTTCTCCTAAAGTTGAGTTTTTGCCCAGCCTCTATCAGAGCTTTTAAGTAAAAAGTTGAGGATAATACAGTTGTAGAAGGACGAACCCACTGAAAAAATAAGGAACTTACTTTTAATGAAAGGAAAATCGAGGAATCTCTCATCAATTTGAGCGAATTCCTCGGTTATTTTGTATTTATTAAGGTCATAATTCGTTTTATATTGACCACGAAGATGGTTGTGGCTGCCTGTAACTCCATGCTGAAAAGACCCGATGCTCTCGCGACATCAAAGTCATATCTCTGTTTTAGTTCGGCATTCTTCGCTTCGATTTTATAGCGATGTCTGGCCATTTCTTTGAAATAAGGTGTTTCCTGAAATTTCTTCTGGAAAAGATGGTCGTCACTCTTAATGGCTATTGAATAAGTTTTAGACTTTGCCCCCTCCTGATAACATCCTTCCTTGGAAAGGCAATTCTTGCACTTCTCAATGTCAAAGTAATGAGTGATAACTTGATTCTTATTTTGATATTTTTTCCCTGTCCTTGCTTTGCGAACAGCCATGTGTCCTTCTGGACAGACAAATAGCCCTGCGTCTTTATTAAACTCAAAGGCATCCTCTTCTTTACGGTAACTTTTTGAAAAACAGAAGGGTTCAGTTTTGACACCAAATGAATCTTTTCTTTGCGAGTAAGTTGAATGTTGTTCTTTCCCGAATAAGCTGCATGATCAATAATAGTCTCGATGTCCAGACTATTTTTCTTTGTTTTGGCATATAACTCAGGTAAATATTTCCCATCACTTTGTTCGTCAGAAGTGACTACACAAGCAGTAATAATCCGTTCATCCGTCATAGCGATATGACTTTTATATCCATAGAAAGAGCTGTCGGCTGTCTTATGTCCAAGTCTAGCTTCCTCCTTGACAGACGCTTCCAAGTGTTCTAAGTCATCATCGACAGCTTCTTTTCGGTAATTGAACTTTTGAGAAACAGCTGGTAGAGCTAAGAGCTCCTTGTGTTTTTCAACCACAGCCATTAACTCCTCTGTATAGGTCAACTCTGCTTCAAGGTTATCTTCATGAGGTTTCTTTGGAAATTCTATTTTGATATCTTCTGAATGTTGATAAATTGTTTTACGTAAAGCTTTTGAACGCTCCCTAAGAATTTCTTGGGGCTTCTTATGATTATAATGAGTTTTGGTGTGAGTGGCATCCACAATGAGGATCTTACTCTTAATCAAGTTGTGTTCGAGTGCAATTTGAACAGACTTCTGAATCAATAGATCAAGTAGATTGTTATCTTTAATTCTTAGCTTTCTAAATTTTGTCAGAGAGGATGGTTCGATAACAGAATCCTCAGGAGCTAGACCAAGAAAAAATTTAAAGACCATATCTGACAAGGAACGTTCCACCACATTGACATCTGATAACTTATAAATATCTTTTAACAAGAGATATTTGAACATCATAATCGGTGAATAAGCTTTACACCCAAAATCGGGACGATAATTCTTTTCTAGTTCATCATGAATAAAGCTAAAATCACAGAGTTCAGTTAGCTGACGAAAAAGTGAGTTTTAGGAACTACGATATCATACAAACTAGAATAAGGACTGACATCCATAGTTAACTGATTATCAAGCATCATTTCACCTCATCTCTAGTATAACAAAAAAGCCATCAATTTGATGACTTTTTCAGTGAGCTCATGAAACGCTATGAGTTTTTTTGTTGCACTATATTTTACAATTTATCATTATAAAATAAATGCTGAACTTTTTGAAAGCTTCTAATTTGGAAAAGTTAGAATTGCTGAAAAGTCAGAGTACATTAATGATATTTTATGAATATATGTACACACACTAATTAGTTATAAATATGAGAAACGAAAAATTATATTAGTGTTGTTGAACTCGGCTAAAGGAAAATGGGAGAAAAAGTTATCAATTGAACGATACTTCAGTACCAATAAAATTGAGTACTAAAGTATACAAAAAAATTACTAATGGATTGAGACTTTTGTATTTGATTATACTATAGAGAATATTAGTCAAATAAAAATTGTTTTGTTTTTCACTAATGCATTTCTTATTATTATCCCAGTAGTTAATACTTTCAAAGCTTCCTTTTCTTAAATAAAGCGGTATCCTTTTTCTTATATCATCTTGCATTGGTATTTTATCAATATCTTTTAGATTCCACCATTTTGGCTCACCTTCATCAGATGTGCTTAGTTCACCAGTAAACTGAGTACATAAAAAGTCATAGAAGACAAATCTCTCATTACCAATTGAATTAGTAAAGCCTGAAATTCCCTTTAATTCAAGATTTAATGCAGTGAGTCCAGTTTCTTCCTTAAGCTCCCGTAGTGCAGCTTCAAAAAAACTTTCAGGGAATTCAACTTTTCCCCCCGGTGGAATCCAGCCAGGAAAATTATCGTGCTGTCTATTAAGTAATAAAATTTCTTGATTTTTCAAAACGCAAATATTAACCCAGTTTTTGATTTTTTCAGTCATATTATCAACCTCCAATAAGTATTTTTTCATATATTAGACTATATGTCAAGAACTATATGCTATTTATGATTGTGACAAATGTGTCTCAGCTAAAGATTGATGATTTTTTTATGAAATAGCTGATAAACTCTCAGATATGACGATAAAATAATTTTTTTATAAGACTAGTTACCCTTATTATACTGTGGCAAAAAAATAGAATTTCATTGATTTTCTGTATATATTTTCTAGTGATTCAAATGGGACATATGTGGGTCTTGTTTTTACTTTTTAAGAAAAAGTTGATAATAAAATCAAGATATCTGAAGGATGTGAAGAAATGGATGGTATAGGTTATGTATTGAGGAATTTAAAAACTTAATAAAGGATTAACTCAAAAAATATTTATAAGAATTTGTGTAGCCGAAAAGCAATTATCTAGAATAGAGAATAATACTTCTTATCCCTCAGTATATCTTTTTGTATTATATTTGTCAAAGATTAGAAGTTACTACAGACTATGTTATTAGTCTAACGTTAGAAAGAGGAAATCATGCTAAATGACACAAATAAATTGAAATATGAATTACCGGTTGAATTAGCTGCTCGGGAACCAGTAGAACTTATGTCAGGGAGTCGAGATAGTTCAAGATTGATTATTGGATTTAAAAAAATTCAGATAAAAATTATTGATGACTATATATTGAATTTTCATAATTACATTAATCCAGGAGATTTGATTATTCTAAATAATAGTAAGACAGTCTCTCCTATATTTTATGCGTACTCTGAAAAAAATATGGGGAAGTAAAGTTTCATATAAAAACAAAAAAATGAAGAAGGTTATGTAATTTATATCAGAATTAGGTCAGATTTACAGGATAGAATCATATCAGAAAAAAATTTTTTTCTTAGCGATAAAAATAAATGTTACAGTAGATAAAAAAATATTAATGGTGAGGAATTTTTGTGCAGTTTTAATTGTTCACAAGAAGACTTATATGATTATCTCCTAGTACATGGTGAAGCTGTAAGGTCTATTTATACGAGAAAAAAGTGGTCTATTGCTTATTATCAAAATGGAATTGCTAATAAATTAGGTTCATTTGAAAATCCTGCTGCTAACCGACATTTTTCTAATAGAATTTTAAGAGCTTTAAGAAAAAAAGGCGTAAAAATTGGATATATTACTTTTAAATTGTGCATCAGTTGATACAAAAAAATTTTTTTGAAGAGTTTATTGAAGAACATAGCGTTTTCAAAGAATACTACGAAATACCAGAAGAAACTGCAGAATTAATTCGAGATACTAAATTAAATGGAAACAAAATATTTGCCGTGGGTACGACTGTTATAAGGACTTTGGAAAGCTGTGAGTATGATAATTTTAAAATTGTATCTCCATTAAAAAAATTATACTGATTTATATATATATCCAGGTTACAACTTCAAAATCACGGATGCATTAATTACAAATTTTCACGGTTCAATGACTAGTCGCCTTGCGTTATCAGCAGCAGTAATTGGCACGGAAAATATTATGAATTTATATCGACATGCAATAGATGAGCAGTATTTATTCTATGAGTTTGGAGATGCTAATTTATTATTTATGTAATCCAATAATTATAGTTCATGGAAAGGAGGTGATCAAGTGAAAAAAATTAACTTTGAAAGAATTGGTTAATAAAAGCAAGTGATTTGCTTGCCTGTTGCAATGCAACTAAATAATTAACCGAATTCAAATTTTTAACTTCAATGAAAAAAATATCAAATTTTTTTCATTGAAGTTGTTTATGGAGGAATTTATGGCATATAAAATTAGTCACGATATAGATATTACAGAAGATAATGGATATCAAGTATTGCATCGATACTCAGATGATACGTATTTTTCATTGCAGAAAGACTATTTATTTATTCTGTTAAGTTATAATGGTCTGAATAATTTAAATGATATTGCTAAAGTCTTTTCAAATCATAAAGGAATTTCAATTAACTGTTCATTAGAGTATGTAGAAAAAAAGTTCAAAAATTATTTTATTTCAGAAAGAATTATATTCAAAGATGAAAACAAAAACCATTCTTACTAATAATCTATGTGAAAATAATATTGATTCGCTATATGTTAAGTTATGTAAATTGCTTGAAGATAATGGGCAACATATTGTTTCAAGAGGGATGGCAGTAAAAGAATTAATTGGCGTTAGTATTGTTCTAACGGAGCCCAAAAGACGATTTTTAGAGAACTCTGCTAGGAATCTTAAACTTTATTATGCCATAGGAGAATTTTTATGGTATTTACGAGGGAGCAATGATTTATCCGAAATCGAGTATTATGCTCCGAGTATGGCAAAGTTTTCAGATGATGGTTCAATACTTCAAGGGGCATACGGTCCCAAAATAGTACCCCTAATTGATGACTTAATCCAGCTTTTAAAGAATGATACAGGAACTCGGCGTGCTGTAATACCCTTATATAGTGCAGATGATCTTGGTAAGGAAAGTAAAGATATCCCATGTACTCTTTCTTTAGAATTTTTAATTCGAAATAATAAGCTACACCTTATTACAAATATGAGATCAAACGATATCTTTTTAGGTCTACCATATGATATTTTTTCTTTTACAATGCTTCAAGAGTATATAGCGTATCAACTTGGAGTAGACTTGGGATGCTATTATCATTATGTAGGAAGTTTACATGTATACCAGCGTAATTTTAAAAAAATAGAAGAGATATCTCAAATGAGTCCTCATGAGACGGCAATATTTAACAAATCAGATTCAATATTTAAAAAAATTTTAGTGAGATAATTGATTTAGAAGAATCTATAAGAAAAAAATAAAAACTTTTTAATCATAATTTAAATTTATTAATGGACTCAGATTTTCAAAAAAATTAAGACAGAGCTAGAAAATTATAGGTATAGTAGGGAAAAAGAATGTCGAACGGAAAACTGATATATATATGCGGTATTGATGGGTCTGGTAAGACTACATTATCCAAAAAAATCTTTCCAAAAAAATTTAGGAAGTAACTCTATTTTTTTGCCTTTGAATCAATCTAAGATATTTTTTTTAAAGAGCTAGATTATATTTGTCGTAAATACAATACAAATAGATGGGCAGAGTTTTTCCGAAATTTTTTTAGAGGCTGTTTATGGGCATTAGAAATGGTTTATTTTTTTCTGAAAAAAATTTTAAAACCAGCATTGGAACAGTATGATTATGTAATTATTGATAGGTACATGACTTGCAATAAAGTTTATTCTAATTTATCAATTACAAACACCTTGGTAGATAGATTACATGAGCTCCTTTATACAGCCTAAAAATCACAATGTATATCGATATAGAGCCAAAGATAGCTTTTTAGTAGAGTTATTAAAAGGAATGAGCAACAAACGCCTAAAGAAACTTTAGAAAATTTAAAAAAATTGCCAAAGAATTATATGCTAGATACTTAAATAATCTAGAATATTATCGATTAGATGGTAGAGAATCTGAGGAAAGATTATTACAATCTGCACTAGGAATATTAGGAGATAAAAAAATGAAATTTGAAACTATATTAGATTTTTTTACATATTTTTATTTAGAGGAGTTACTTAATGGATCTCAAAAGCAGAAAGTACCCTATTCAGCTATTTCTGATAAAATTGAAATTTTCAATAATAGTGTAGAGATATCTCATGGAAATCTCATTAATATGATGTTTAGTAAATCAGAATTAAATTATAATATTGTGCACACATTATTTTTCTTTAAGCGGCAGGACAGATGCGTATATTTTAAAAAAATATAAAAAGTGCGTACCTGAGATATTCAGATGATGGGTTTTATCAAAATACTGTAGGTGAACGCTTGTATACTTTATACGGTAATCAAATAAAAAGAAGTTATGGTTTTTTAAAGGATGATATTTTTTCACCAGATGCTATTTGCTTTATGAAGGCAAATGATAATAATAATATTGATTGTACTTTTTACGTGCATTTTTATTATAGAGAGGAGCGTTTAAATGTAGAGCTTACATATAAAGGCTCTCACTTATTGGAGTATACGAATTCTGATTTATTTATTTACTCTTCATTACTGTCATTAATGAGTCATTGGCTAGGTGTTAAAGCAGGTAGTTTAATATTAAAAAACTCACTCAATCTTTATTTCGGAACGTGATAAAGAACGAACTGAAAAAAATTATTAGATAGCTGTAGATTATTAAAAAAAGTTGATTTATCTCTAAATCATGATTTCTCTTCAAGTTTAAAAAAAGCTATCGAGAAGAATTTTCTGATGCAATTAATCGTGTTATTACTTGGGATATTGTAGAAGTATCAAAAAAAGATTAAACAATGAGATTGAATATATAAACAATAATTTCACTCCATATACTCAGGATTTATTGTTTATACTCCTTGCAGATAGATTTCATAGTAATACTGAGGAGTACAAAACTATACTTGATAAAATAAATAATGACTCTATTAGGTGTTTTAAAGAAACAGTTGATAGAACAGAATTCAATTCCATTTTAGAGGTGGTTTAATTTTTGAACTATAAAAAAAGTTTATCCGCAGTACTGCATTCGTCGTCAGATAAGGATTTTCTACTAAATTTATTGAGTGATCGAACATTCTTGCTTAACGATGTTTCATTATATATTTGGAATAGTATTGAAAAAAATACAGTTTGGAAGATATTGCTATTAACTTATCGAATTTATATAATGAGAATTTAGATATAGTTAGACAAGACTTACATGAAATGATTGAAATACTGGTTTCTGAGGGTCTTATAGAGATAAAAAAATTAAAAAGATAGGGAGAATTTATATGTGTAATAATGACTACACTTTTAATTACTAAAGAAATATCAAATTTAGTATCAGAAAAAAATATAGTAATTTGGAAATCTGAAATGGATGGCTTAGGTACATCTTTATCTGATATTGATGCATATTGTATTTGCGATGAAGAAAAAAATTTTTAAAAAAATTTTTTTCTTTCAATGGCATCCCTGTAGATATTGAATATATTGGATTAAATAATCTAAAAGAAAAAAATTAGAAAAATATTGATAAGTTTGCAAAGCATGGATTAGCGTATAAAGGACTAGATGAAGATTTAAAATTGTTTTACAGGCTAGAACGAGGTCACAAGAGTCAGCAATTCAATCTCAATGATATAGAATTACCTACAATTGATGTTATTTCTAAAATTGCAGCTCAATATTATAATGAACTTTTTCTAGCATTGTATGAAGATGCCTTTAAAATGTTTCATGGAAAAAATTTTTTAGATGCCTTTATACTCTCATTAGAGGCATTACAAATGTCAGTTGCAACATATTTAGCCAGAATAGGAAAACCTCAGTTCAAGAAAAAGTGGTTATTCAAATATTTTGATAATCTGACGGATTGCTCTTACTATGAAGAATTAAGGATTGAATTGGAGTCAGATACAATTTTACCTGAACGCATAAGTAAAATATTATCTGATTCAAAAAAAATCCTAGAATTTTAAATTTTCATATTGAAAGGAGGTGAGGATTATGGCTTATAAAAAAACCTATCGTAAAAAGATATTAAATTGAGTGCTTCTACAATTCTTCGTTAATATCTTGACTCTTAAAGTAGAGATTTGAACAGGATTACGGATGGTTAAAGCTAATAAAAAAATCAATATGAAATATATTCTTGATGCTAGACTATTAGTATTGAATTAACAATGTATTTATGGCTCTAAAGTTTTATAATCTACAGTTCACCTCTCTGCTTTTTTTGTGATATTGAATATTAATAATGAAATTTAAGATACTATGTGTGAAATTCTTATTAAATATATATTATGGTCTAAGCGATATCAAATTTATTGAGCGACTTGAAAATATGAATGTCGTCTATATTTTTCAAAAAAATAGTAAAACAGGAAACAAAAATTTTTGCTAAAAAAATTTTTCTCATCTTCGAAGGTTGACACTATAGTATTTCAAAAATGAATTTTGCAAAATATAAGTTATCTCCGAATTTGATAAAAAAACTAACAAGGGTAATATATATATAAGAGTGTTTAAATATCTAATTTTTTTGTACAATACTTCGTTGAGGCAAGTAGTCGGAGAATCGAGTATAGTGAAATGGTTATATTTTTTTCAAAGATTTTTTTATGCAAAGCTTGATTATTATAAGAATTTTTAGAAACAAGTATTGGTTTTCCTAATTATAAAAACCAACGCAATCAGTCAACATTTTAGCATGATACATGGTGATTTACGACCACCGAATGTAATTATAACTGCGAATAATTTTAGTGTAATTGATTTTTGAATATTTAAGACTCGGAGTAAGAGAAGTAGAAGTGATTAAATATATAGTTCTGTACACTAATTTTAATAATTGTGAAGTTGAAATTTTATATAGTAAGTTTCTGGAAGCTGGTATAGTAGAGATAAGTTTACAAGAATCAATTAGGTTTTTTTACTTTTTGAATTACTAAAAATCAGATTTTTCCAGAGAAATACATCGTGAGAATTACTCTAGATTATTATAATGAAATTATATCCGAGAGAATAAAATTAATTGAATTTTTGTGATAATTATTTAAATAAAAAAAGAAAGGGGGGACTTAAGTGTCAGTAGAAGTTGAGAAGAAATATTTGCTTACAAGTGATGAGTATTACGCTCTTAGTAAAAAGTCACTTTGAAGGTGCAATAATTCAAGAACAGCTTAATTACTATTTTGATAGTTTAGATTTTTTTTACTTTTTAAAAAGGGGGATAACTCTTAGAATCAGAGAAAAAGGCGAATAATCTGATTCTAACTATAAAGAGAAAAAAATTTCAATTAATGACGTAATTGAGTCAGAAGAAAAATGATTTTTTTAATAAGTCGAATAGAATTTATGGAAGCAGTATTGCGTGGAGAATTCCCTAAAAAGGTAGAGCAAAAAGTTAAATGTTTTAATCCCCAAAAAGAAAAATCTTTTTATTTGGGATTGCTAAAGACACAGAGACTAATTAAAGAAAAAAAGATTCAATTTTATATTGTTTGGATAGGAATACTTACTTTGATAAACAAGATTTTGAATTAGAAATTGAGGGAACACGAGAATCATTACAGAAAGTTAGCATTGATATTCCAGAAAAAAAGTTTAATAGAGTGGGGAAATATTCTAGGTTTATAAGTGAATTATTGAAAGGGAATGGTAATTCATTAATTAAGATTCAAGTATCTGCCATTATTTTAAATGAAGATAAAGATGAAGTATGTCTTATTAAGAAAAATGCACCTACATCAAGTGTGCATAATATCTGGATTCCTCCAGGTGGTCATGTAGATATTGGGGAAGACCTCTTGAAAGCTGTAAAGCGTGAAACAATTGAAGAAACAGGATTAGAAGTTGAAATATTAGCTTTGTCAAGTGTCGTTTCTTTTCAAATTCAAAAAACTAGTCAAGCCATATGTTTCTTTTATCTGGTTGAGGCTAAAAATTGTGGTGAGATAACAATGTTAGAACCAGGAATGGATTGTAAGTGGTTTAATTTAGCAGATGTGATAAGTGGAAATATTACAAATTTAACAGACTACCATAAGTTGATTATTTCTAATTCAAAAAAATACAAAATACTTTATATTTAGATTTAGAAAAAAAGGGCCTTGATTACAAAATTTTAAATTCAAAGATCCTCTAAAATGTTTTTAGTGTACTATAATTAAAAATTATAGTCTTGGTAAAAAAATATAAGGAGTGAATATGCTGACCGCTATTATAAGAAGAAATTGGCAAATGTATGTAAGATATTTTCCTATAACTTTATTTTTTTTAATCGTATTTTTAGATATTGGATTTGAACTTCTAGGACTCTGGTTAGTGTCTAATTTTTTTATTTGATAATAAAAATACAGATAAATAACGTAATAGAGTATAGAGATTACTTTAGTTATGCTGCAATTGGGTTAATTTTTTTATAATGTATCAATAGCTATTTTTAATGAATGTAGGTCGAGCATTAATAACAGAAGTTAGAGAAGGTACCTTAGAAAGCACGTTAGTGTCACCGTATAGTATAGTGAAGTACTATTTTGGAATCTTTTTTGAACAATTAGGAAGGACTTTTCTTGAATTTCTTTCTTCGTATTCAATAGCATTTTTTTAGGTGCCAATTTGCAAAAGTATTTCATTATTAAATTTAATTATTTGTTTTTTTATATGTATCGTTGATTTCTTTCTCAATGGGAACCCTTTTATCAAATATCATGTTATGGTTTCGTGATACTTTCATAACCCAAAATACATTGTTTTTTTAATTATTTTTTTAGTCTCAGGGATTACCTTTCCAAAAAGAATTGCTACCTAGTTTTTTTGCAAAAAAATTAGTAAAATGATTCCTTTATCTCATTCTCTTGATGCTATTAGAAACTTATTTTTTTTAATACTTCTCATTTCAATATATTTAATTCTAGTTTTTTTACAAGGTATTTTTAATTTCGGTAGTATATTTTTATTGTAGGGCTTTTTGGTGTATAAAAAAATTGAACAAAAGATAGTAAGTTATATTTCATATTGAGTTTAGGAGATAATTATGTTAAAAAGCGGTTAATATATCAAAAAAATTATACTTTTAAAAAAAGAACAGGCTTATTTCAGTATGAAAAAGCAAATAAAAAAAGCTATAGTAAATGTAAACTTATCTTTACCAAAAAGGAAAAAAATTATTGGAGTACTGGGAGAAAATGGTGCTGGTAAAACGACACTTATAAAAAAATGCTGACAACACTTTTTAACGAATGATACGGGTATAATTTTTAATTGATGGAGTAGATATCAATGAAAAACTTAAAAAAATACAAGGAAAAAAATTAATATTATTAGTGGGGGAGAGAAAAATTTATACTGGAGATTGACTGCAGTTGAAAATTTGATATATTTTGCATCCTTGTACGGAATTTCAAAGAGGGAAGCATTACCTAAAATAGAAAAACTGTTGATAGAATTAGGATTATGGGACAGTAAAGATATTCCTGTAGAAAAATACTCAAAGGGAATGAAACAGCGTTTACAGATTGCAAAGGGTCTAATAAATGATCCAGAGTATTTATTCCTAGATGAACCAACTCTTGGTTTAGACGTGAGTGTCGCTCATGAATTACGTAAAAAATTAAAGGAAATAGCGATTAAGAGGAATACGGGTATTTTATTAACTACACATTATATGGCTGAGGCAGAGGAACTCTGTGATTATATCTATTTTTTAAAGAAAGGAAAAATCATCATTTCTGGTACTAAAGACGAAGTTTTTGACAAATTAAAATTGTCCCCAGAGATACATATTACACTTGCACCTCAATTTCAATGGAATTCAATGGAGATTAAACGGTTGAGAGATTTATTCCCAGCATTAGAGTATAGGAAAGAAGAAAATCTTACATTGATAAAATTTTCGTTACTAAAATATAAAGTTCAAAGTGTAATAAAGACTATATATGAAAGTAATATAGATATTATTGAAATAAAACACACGGAGCCTTCACTAGAAGATGTAGTTCTGCATTTAGGGAGGAGATGAGTTGCTTTTGTTTTTTTAACATATTTAGGAGTGAAATTAGAAGAACCCTCTTCAATGATAGTACCAATATTTTTTTTATCAATGATATTATGGCCAATTTTTTTCGCTACTCCAAGTTTATTATAATATAGGAGCATTTCGATTTCAGATTTAAAAAAATTTTTGGACTTAAGTAATGAGGAGCAGCTATTTTATTTTATTTTTTTATAGGATACTGTACCTATATTATTTTTTCTAATGCTTTTCAGAGTGCTTGGAGACTGGGGGGAGAACGTTATCAGGGGACTCTAAGTCAGATTTTTATTGCTCCACTGAAAAAAATTCTATGGCTTTACGCCCGGACATTTTCATCGATTTTTAGTCAGTCATGGTTTTTTTATGGTTATTTTTTTGTAATTGGTAATTTTGCTTATATAGATTTTTTTCATTAAAAATCGATCTTTCATATTTTATTAGCAACCATTATTTTAATTACTTCATCATGGATTTGGACTAGCTTTTTGAGTAGTATTTGCATTGTTATGAGAGATGCTACTATAGTTTATGTATTATTAGAAGGCTCACAAAATACGTTTAGCGGTGCTAAAGTCCCTTTATCTATTTCTCCAAAATTGGTAAAATTTATTGGAAGTTTATTTCCAGTTAGCTATACTATTATTTATTTACGAGATATGCTTCTTTTCAATAAATTTTATAGTTTAAATTTTTTTATTTGCTCATCGGTATAAATATTGTTTGTTTTTTACTGACTAATATCATTTTAAGAATTGGTGAATCTCACATGAAGAAGCATGGAAGTTTTGATGTGGTTTAATTTGGTGTTAATAATGTTAGATATTGCAGAAGGGACATTACAATAGTGAGTAAATTATGGGGTAGATGTAGGTACAGGAAGTGAATTTAATGTTATTAAGGAAGTAACGTTTGATGATGCATTGCCTAAATTAATTGTTAAAGTTAGAGATTTTATTCGAACCCAGCTACGAGAGTTTCAGTATCTAGATAGTGATGGTAGATTTCAGATACTTCCAGAATATCCTGAATTTGCCTGGTTTGAAGGAATTGTAAATGCAGTAACCCACAGGAATTATTCAGTATACGGAGATCATATCAGGGTATTGATGTTTGATAATCGTTTAGAGATTCATAGCCCAGGAAAACTACCGAATATTGTAACTGTTGAGAATATAAGACATGAACGTTTTTCTAGAAATCCGCGTATAGCTCGTACCTTAACTGAATTTGGATGGGTCCGAGAAATGAATGAGGGAGTAAAACGAATCTATTCTGAAATGGAATCTGCTTTTCTCCATGAACCGTGTTACTCTGAACCAGGTAACAAAGTAGTTTTAACATTAGAAAACAGTATTACAAGTAGAACATTGAGAACGCGTGATTCTTTGGAAAGTAAACTTAGAGATTATAGTGATTTAAGTGTTGATGAAAAACTATTGATACAGTATATGTACAATACAGCAGAACCTATGACAACTAAAAAAGTAGCAGAATTCTTAGGTAGGAGTGTTTCTTACTCGTCGAAATTATTGAAAACGTTGAGAGCAAAAGGTATTTTAACATGGTATGGGACAAGTACGAAAGATCGCAGTCAATACTATAAATTAGAAATGAAATAAAAAAACGAAGAAAAACGAAGAAAACATAGTTACTAATTAGTGAATTTATAAAGTAATCTTACTTTTTAAATTCATGAAATTCATTCGCTTTATAATTTTGCAATTTATTTGTTTGTATGGGAATGTGATTTGTATTATACATCATTTCACCTTTAATTAATGAAACGAAGAAAAAAACGAAGAAAAAAACGAAGAAAAAAATAAATCGTTATTTCTCAACTACATGAGCTCCGAAAACTAAAAAGTGATAACCCTTTGATAACCTCTCGATTTTTTTAAAAAGAGTTATATATGTAAAGATTGAGGATTTATCTCTTAAAAATTACTTGATTTTAGTGATAATTTACCATAAATATCATAATGTAGAAAAAACCAGGTCTTAAGAAAGCTCGTAAAGCATCACAATTTAGTAAACGTTAATTCGAAAGAATTACTATACTTACAAAGAGCACCTTTCGGGGTGTTCTTTTTTGTACTTTCTTACTAAATTGGTGCAACTGACACAGTTGTTGCGACTTTAGTCACTTACAAATGTGACTGCAACCTGACGAGGTCAGTTGCCTCAAAACGTTAATCAATACGATTATATCAATGTTTCAAAGAGTCTGGGACAAAAGTCTAACCTTAAATATAAAAAGCGAACAAAACGAGTTATCTGACACTCAGAATTCTGTCTTGTTCGCTTTTTTTGTCTAATCTATCGATTTTTAAAATTTATAATAAAGAATTCCTAAAATAAAAATCTTTTTGTCCCAAACTCTTTTTTGTCGATTTTTAAGCTCGTATAGCTTTGTGATAACCTTCTGATAACCTCTGAAAGTTTAGTTCCTTTAACAGAAGAGTTGGAACAAGTCGGAAAGAATATCAATTCTATAGCCCGTCTTGCAACTGTAGTTGGGAGAATAAGCTATGAGAATAAAATGGATATGTCTATTTTGATGCAAAAAATAGTTGATGTGATGGAGGAAAAAGATGTTTATTTTCAAAAGTAATATGGACAAGGATTTTGATCAGATATGCGAATACATACTGAAATTAAAGCGAGCAGAATTATTTCTTCATGGAATTAAACAACAAGATAAAACGAAGGCTCGTTTGTATCATGCGATGCTGGAATACTACGATGCTGGAATACTACGATGCTAATCATAAAAAAGAAAGACATATGAGGATTTTAAAATAAGGAAACGCGGTTAAATTGAACTGCACCCTAAAAGTTAGACAGAAAAATCTAACTTTTGGGATGATTTGAATTTTGGGGAATCCCCAAACCCCGAGTTGTTAATTTGAATGCCATAACAACAAGTCAATAATTGATTTTAATAAATTGTACTCGTGGTGCTATTTATTTTCAAAATACAATAAAAAGCTCAAAAGGACTACACTGTAAGTGTTGAAACAAACAGGAGGTTAGCCCCAATGAGCGACTTACAATATACAGGTAAATCTCATCACTTGCAATGGACTTTGAAATAATTATCAAAATTTGTCTTCAGCTATATAGTGAACAATGTCCCGAATCTTACAAACATCGTAACAATATCAGCTTGTCTAAGGTTTCAGATCAGTCTCTATTAGTTTTGCTTATTTTACAGACTGAACTAGGCATTAAATCACAACGTCATTTCTATCGGATATGCCAACTCTTTCCCTGTGGGTGTCTCCCTGAAAGAAGTCGATTTAATCGACGGTTAAGACAGCTGATTTGGTTAGTTTAAATCATTCGGCAAGCCATGAATACTCAACTTTCTCAAAATAGTATTGTCATCATCGATAGTTTTCCATTATCACTTTGTCAACCTATTCGTAATCATTGAGCATGTATTTTCCATGAACTAGGCGACATTGGATACAATTCCTCTAAGTACCGTTGGTTCTGAGGATTCAAAGTACATCTGTTGGTCACTCTATCAGGCTATATTCTGAATAACGTTGTGACACTTGTCTTAGCACATGACATTGATATTTTCATTGCGTATCTAGGATGTCCTAGTCAACGAGGTCTCAATGAACATTCTAATGGCTTATTAAGACGAAATAGACTACCGAAACAAATGGATTTTTACTAATATTTCTCAAAATTATTTATCAGCTAAACTGATAAAAAGAAATAGAATTCCTAAAAAGTCTTTTGAATTATCAAATACCATACCAAGTTTTTTTCTGAGTTACATGAAAAATCTAACTTAATTTGACAATCTAGGTTCTGAATATTTCATAAAGTATTAAATAGATAAATAGTATAGAATTTTTTTCAAGAATTATGCTAAGCGGTATACGTAAAAAAAGGTGTTTCTTTAGAGGAGAGATTTGGGAGTGGGGACCTAGTTTACATTTTATAAATTTAATGTATTCATAGTGGGTTTGAGTAATGTTAAGTTATACTTAAAAAAATATTTAATTAATACTTTGTGACTCTGCTTCGGTATCAATACTAGAACCTCTACAGAATTATAGTGGAATGAAGTAAAAATATGAATAAACTGATTGGGAAATTCAAATAAATTTCTAGCAATATTTTTAGAAGTTGCAGTTTACCACTCTAAATTCAATCAATTAAAATAAAAATATGGAAGAAAAAGGGTAGAGTAATTTTGAATAATTTGATATAATGAACTGTATTAATTAATGCTTTATTAAGGGGTTTCTGTTATGTTATTTAATCGTAAAGGAATAAATCAAAAGAATTGGAGAATGGTAAAAAAAGGGAAGCATTTTCTTTTTGGCTGTACTCTTTTTTTAGCAACTGGTGCAATAGGATTGCAACAAACACAAGTTGTCAGAGCAGATGAAGTGGCATCTTCAGTTGTTACATCAATGAACTCGGCAGAAGATGGAGATGATAGGGATAAAGGTAAAACACCTAAAGAGGAAGTAATTAAGCAGGAAGATAATGAGATTAATTTGGGAGTCACTTCTCCATTATCAAAAAAATCTGATGAGCTCGATAAAAAAGAGGATGTAGCTAAAACAGAGGTTAATAAACAATCTTTAATCGAATTAATAGAAAAAATTAAGAATATAGACTTAAGCAAAAAAACTATAGATTCAGTAGAGAAATTGAATCTTTCTTTGTCGCGCGCACAACAACTGATGGAAAGTCCGACAGTAAGTCAAGAAGAGGTAGATAAAGAAGAGAAAGCTCTTAAAGAATCTTTTGAAAAATTAGAGGATAAACCTGAAAAAGAAAAAGCCTCAGAGTCTAGAGAAAAAACTGAGCCTCAAAAAGAAGAGAAATCAGATTTAAGCAAAGAAAAAATAGCAAAAGTAACAGAAACTGTAAATGAAATTTACAGTTTAGCTAATCAAATAAATTATGAGTTCAGCGATGCTGAGAAAGAATTAGTTAAAACAGCTGAAAAACTTTCTGAGGATAGTAACAGGGAGGACGAGGTAGAGTCGCTCCTAAAAGAAGTCACACGTCTTCGAAATAAAGTAGCCAACCGAATGACAAGAGCTCATTCTGGTAAACGTGACCCACGAAATGGACAACCGATTGCTGGTAAGGGGGAGAGTGGGCTTAGGGCGGTTGATATTCAACCAATTGAAAATATTCAAAATAATACGCCTGCAAGCAATAACAATACTAGTTTAGTTTATTATAATACGGATCCAGTTTGGGCAAAAATGCAAATCACAGGTAAACAAGGACCTGGAGAAAAGCCGAATGGAATTGATGGAGCCTTTGGGAGACAGGGTGATCCGAATGCTTTTACGATTTATAAAGTTGAGATAAAAGGATTGGAAGCATTTAAGGACTTAGAACTTTATGTAGCAGCCCGTAATAAAAAAACAAAAGAAGAAATAATAAGAACTTCTAGAACAGAAGTTACTAGAATTATAAATCCTGATGTCCAAGCTGCAATAAGGGGACATATAGGTAAAACAGAACAAGTAAAACCGGGGACATATACAATTCAAATTGGGGTTACCAATACCTATGACCCAAATAGATTAAAAAATATTCAAACATATAAATTTATAATTAAAGCACAAAGCGAACGCAATGAAGTTAGGGATTTATCATCAACGTATGTGGATGATGTTCGTCATCTCAAAGAGGCTGAAAAGACTGCTTTAATAGAAAAATTTAAAGCAGAACACCCTGAAGTAATGAATCGGAAAGATGGCGCGAATTATGACCAAGTAGACTTTCATCATGCCGAAGTTTCAGCTGATGGTGCAACAATGACGATTCATTTTAAAGATGGATTTGCACCTAAAACAATCAAAACAAATGCACAGAATGATGCTATAGCAAAACATCAAAGTATTACGGCATTATACGGAGATCCACATGATTTCTATAAAAATCCTAGAAATTTAGTGAAGTCAATCACAGGAAACGAACTTCCATCTACTGTTGATGTGCAATGGAAAACACCATTTAATCTTCAACAACCGGGAACTAGAAATGTTGTTGTTACAGTAACTTATCAAAATGGAGCCGTTAAAGATGTATCGACACCATATACAGTGCTAGATTTTGTAGGAAAACAAGACAAACGTATTAATCAACATCAAAGTGGTGAACTTGGTGATGCTAGAAGTTATATCACTTTATCAAATGGAACAGCACCTGCGACCGATCTGACGATTCGTTGGAAAGGTGGTTCTACTGTAGATACTTCAAGACCAACTGTTCATCATAAACAAATCGAAATTCTTCGTGGAAATACTGTGATGAAAACAGTAGATATTCCAGTTGAGATTGTTGATAATATAAGACCAACAGTAGAAATTCCATATGATAATCCAGGTAGCCAAGAAATTTATGTATATTCGTATGAAAATAATAATATTACTTTAAAAGCAAAAGATAATAATGGAAAAGTTTCAAAAGTTTATTTAGCTTTTGCGGCAGATAATAGACAGGGATTAGGACAAGAAGATAGTAGCTATTTAGGCGGTGGAAGCCCAGATGGTTTATATTTAACAGCTACTAAGATTAAGTCAGAAACAACAGGTTCAGATGCACAACCAGCGACAATTACTGTAAGTGGGAATATTAATAATCAACCATTTACAGATGAAAAATCAATTACTCGTTATTTATACACAGAAGACCCAGCAGGTAATACAAACTATGAACATGTAGGCCATGCGAATGATACTGGGGCACCAGGACGTGTTCGTTTTGTATGGAAACCACAGACTTTCAAATATACAGCAACTGCAAATTCACAAACACAAACAGTCAGCTATAAAGAGGAACCAAGCGCAGAAGCAAGTGTTAATAAAACAGGATTACCAGCAGGGACGACATATGCTTGGAAAACAAAACCAGATACATCAAGCCCTGGTAATAAATCTGGGGTAGTAGAAGTCACTTATCCAGATACTTCAAAAGATACCGTAAATATAACTGTAGCTGTTCGTAAGTTAAGCGATGAATATGCTCCTACAGGGAATAAAATCGTAAGAAATCAAAATACTCCTGTAACAAATAATGATCTAAAAGCAGCAGTTACTATTAGTAATAATGGTAATAGTAAGGTGAAATCAGTTACACCTGTTGGAACAATTAGTACAACAAATGCTGGAACGTCTACGATCAAAGCGACTGTTACTTATTTAGATGATACGACAGATCCAGTTGATATTCCTTTAGAAGTGAAAGACGTAACTGCACCAACGATTCAAACTCCTAGAGATAGACAAAATTGGGATTTAATTGCATTAGATAGAACATTACCTTCAATAACAGTTACTTCTGTGGATAATAATGGAGGAACTGGTGTTAAATCAACAACGGTAACAGGGCTACCAGACTTCTTAGTATATGACAATGCAACTAAGACAATTAAGTTTAAAAATGGAGTTCAAGAAGTAACAAAATTACCAGTTGGACAAGATAGTAAAACTTATACTGCAACTATTCAAGTAACAGATAATGCAGACAATCCTAGTCAAAGACAATTTATGATTACAGTTAAATCAATGACTACGAAATATAATGCGACACCGAATGGACAAAAACAAACGGTGAGTTATGGTGCTACACCAGATGCAGGAACAAGTATTAATAAAAATGGATTACCTGCAGGAACAACCTATACATGGGCTACAACTCCAAGTACAACAACAGGGCCTGGAGATAAAGCTGGTGTAGTAACTGTAACATATCCTGATGGCTCAAAAGATACAGTGAATGTAACTGTAAATGTTCGTGCACAAAAAGATGAATACAAACCAGAACCAACAGTCCAAACAGTGGACAATGGAGCAGTACCAGAAGCAAGAAACAGCATTGGCAATGTGGACAGCTTACCACCGAAAACAACGTTTGAATGGAAAGATGGCGCACCAAATACAGCCGTAGGACAACCAGGCGAAGTATCCGGAACAGTGATCGTTCGTTACCCAGATGGCACAAGCGAAGAAGTTCCAGTGAAAGTCAATGTCAAAGGACAAGCAGACACGTACAAACCAGAACCAACAGTCCAAACAGTGGACAATGGAGCAGTACCAGAAGCAAGAAACAGCATTGGCAATGTGGACAGCTTACCACCGAAAACAACGTTTGAATGGAAAGATGGCGCACCAAATACAGCCGTAGGGACAACCAGGCGAAGTATCCGGAACAGTGATCGTTCGTTACCCAGATGGCACAAGCGAAGAAGTTCCAGTGAAAGTCAATGTCAAAGGACAAGCAGACACGTACAAACCAGAACCAACAGTCCAAACAGTGGACAATGGAGCAGTACCAGAAGCAAGAAACAGCATTGGCAATGTGGACAGCTTACCACCGAAAACAACGTTTGAATGGAAAGATGGCGCACCAAATACAGCCGTAGGACAACCAGGCGAAGTATCCGGAACAGTGATCGTTCGTTACCCAGATGGCACAAGCGAAGAAGTTCCAGTGAAAGTCAATGTCAAAGGACAAGCAGACACGTACAAACCAGAACCAACAGTCCAAACAGTGGACAATGGAGCAGTACCAGAAGCAAGAAACAGCATTGGCAATGTGGACAGCTTACCACCGAAAACAACGTTTGAATGGAAAGATGGCGCACCAAATACAGCCGTAGGACAACCAGGCGAAGTATCCGGAACAGTGATCGTTCGTTACCCAGATGGCACAAGCGAAGAAGTTCCAGTGAAAGTCAATGTCAAAGGACAAGCAGACACGTACAAACCAGAACCAACAGTCCAAACAGTGGACAATGGAGCAGTACCAGAAGCAAGAAACAGCATTGGCAATGTGGACAGCTTACCACCGAAAAACAACGTTTGAATGGAAAGATGGCGCACCAAATACAGCCGTAGGACAACCAGGCGAAGTATCCGGAACAGTGATCGTTCGTTACCCAGATGGCACAAGCGAAGAAGTTCCAGTGAAAGTCAATGTCAAAGGACAAGCAGACACGTACAAACCAGAACCAACAGTCCAAACAGTGGACAATGGAGCAGTACCAGAAGCAAGAAACAGCATTGGCAATGTGGACAGCTTACCACCGAAAAACAACGTTTGAATGGAAAGATGGCGCACCAAATACAGCCGTAGGGACAACCAGGCGAAGTATCCGGAACAGTGATCGTTCGTTACCCAGATGGCACAAGCGAAGAAGTTCCAGTGAAAGTCAATGTCAAAGGACAAGCAGACACGTACAAACCAGAACCAACAGTCCAAACAGTGGACAATGGAGCAGTACCAGAAGCAAGAAACAGCATTGGCAATGTGGACAGCTTACCACCGAAAACAACGTTTGAATGGAAAGATGGCGCACCAAATACAGCCGTAGGACAACCAGGCGAAGTATCCGGAACAGTGATCGTTCGTTACCCAGATGGCACAAGCGAAGAAGTTCCAGTGAAAGTCAATGTCAAAGGACAAGCAGACACGTACAAACCAGAACCAACAGTCCAAACAGTGGACAATGGAGCAGTACCAGAAGCAAGAAACAGCATTGGCAATGTGGACAGCTTACCACCGAAAACAACGTTTGAATGGAAAGATGGCGCACCAAATACAGCCGTAGGGACAACCAGGCGAAGTATCCGGAACAGTGATCGTTCGTTACCCAGATGGCACAAGCGAAGAAGTTCCAGTGAAAGTCAATGTCAAAGGACAAGCAGACACGTACAAACCAGAACCAACAGTCCAAACAGTGGACAATGGAGCAGTACCAGAAGCAAGAAACAGCATTGGCAATGTGGACAGCTTACCACCGAAAAACAACGTTTGAATGGAAAGATGGCGCACCAAATACAGCCGTAGGACAACCAGGCGAAGTATCCGGAACAGTGATCGTTCGTTACCCAGATGGCACAAGCGAAGAAGTTCCAGTGAAAGTCAATGTCAAAGGACAAGCAGACACGTACAAACCAGAACCAACAGTCCAAACAGTGGACAATGGAGCAGTACCAGAAGCAAGAAACAGCATTGGCAATGTGGACAGCTTACCACCGAAAAACAACGTTTGAATGGAAAGATGGCGCACCAAATACAGCCGTAGGACAACCAGGCGAAGTATCCGGAACAGTGATCGTTCGTTACCCAGATGGCACAAGCGAAGAAGTTCCAGTGAAAGTCAATGTCAAAGGACAAGCAGACACGTACAAACCAGAACCAACAGTCCAAACAGTGGACAATGGAGCAGTACCAGAAGCAAGAAACAGCATTGGCAATGTGGACAGCTTACCACCGAAAACAACGTTTGAATGGAAAGATGGCGCACCAAATACAGCCGTAGGACAACCAGGCGAAGTATCCGGAACAGTGATCGTTCGTTACCCAGATGGCACAAGCGAAGAAGTTCCAGTGAAAGTCAATGTCAAAGGACAAGCAGACACGTACAAACCAGAACCAACAGTCCAAACAGTGGACAATGGAGCAGTACCAGAAGCAAGAAACAGCATTGGCAATGTGGACAGCTTACCACCGAAAACAACGTTTGAATGGAAAGATGGCGCACCAAATACAGCCGTAGGGACAACCAGGCGAAGTATCCGGAACAGTGATCGTTCGTTACCCAGATGGCACAAGCGAAGAAGTTCCAGTGAAAGTCAATGTCAAAGGACAAGCAGACACGTACAAACCAGAACCAACAGTCCAAACAGTGGACAATGGAGCAGTACCAGAAGCAAGAAACAGCATTGGCAATGTGGACAGCTTACCACCGAAAACAACGTTTGAATGGAAAGATGGCGCACCAAATACAGCCGTAGGACAACCAGGCGAAGTATCCGGAACAGTGATCGTTCGTTACCCAGATGGCACAAGCGAAGAAGTTCCAGTGAAAGTCAATGTCAAAGGACAAGCAGACACGTACAAACCAGAACCAACAGTCCAAACAGTGGACAATGGAGCAGTACCAGAAGCAAGAAACAGCATTGGCAATGTGGACAGCTTACCACCGAAAAACAACGTTTGAATGGAAAGATGGCGCACCAAATACAGCCGTAGGGACAACCAGGCGAAGTATCCGGAACAGTGATCGTTCGTTACCCAGATGGCACAAGCGAAGAAGTTCCAGTGAAAGTCAATGTCAAAGGACAAGCAGACACGTACAAACCAGAACCAACAGTCCAAACAGTGGACAATGGAGCAGTACCAGAAGCAAGAAACAGCATTGGCAATGTGGACAGCTTACCACCGAAAAACAACGTTTGAATGGAAAGATGGCGCACCAAATACAGCCGTAGGACAACCAGGCGAAGTATCCGGAACAGTGATCGTTCGTTACCCAGATGGCACAAGCGAAGAAGTTCCAGTGAAAGTCAATGTCAAAGGACAAGCAGACACGTACAAACCAGAACCAACAGTCCAAACAGTGGACAATGGAGCAGTACCAGAAGCAAGAAACAGCATTGGCAATGTGGACAGCTTACCACCGAAAACAACGTTTGAATGGAAAGATGGCGCACCAAATACAGCCGTAGGACAACCAGGCGAAGTATCCGGAACAGTGATCGTTCGTTACCCAGATGGCACAAGCGAAGAAGTTCCAGTGAAAGTCAATGTCAAAGGACAAGCAGACACGTACAAACCAGAACCAACAGTCCAAACAGTGGACAATGGAGCAGTACCAGAAGCAAGAAACAGCATTGGCAATGTGGACAGCTTACCACCGAAAACAACGTTTGAATGGAAAGATGGCGCACCAAATACAGCCGTAGGACAACCAGGCGAAGTATCCGGAACAGTGATCGTTCGTTACCCAGATGGCACAAGCGAAGAAGTTCCAGTGAAAGTCAATGTCAAAGGACAAGCAGACACGTACAAACCAGAACCAACAGTCCAAACAGTGGACAATGGAGCAGTACCAGAAGCAAGAAACAGCATTGGCAATGTGGACAGCTTACCACCGAAAACAACGTTTGAATGGAAAGATGGCGCACCAAATACAGCCGTAGGACAACCAGGCGAAGTATCCGGAACAGTGATCGTTCGTTACCCAGATGGCACAAGCGAAGAAGTTCCAGTGAAAGTCAATGTCAAAGGACAAGCAGACACGTACAAACCAGAACCAACAGTCCAAACAGTGGACAATGGAGCAGTACCAGAAGCAAGAAACAGCATTGGCAATGTGGACAGCTTACCACCGAAAACAACGTTTGAATGGAAAGATGGCGCACCAAATACAGCCGTAGGACAACCAGGCGAAGTATCCGGAACAGTGATCGTTCGTTACCCAGATGGCACAAGCGAAGAAGTTGAAGTGAAGCTGACTGTCCGTCAAATAAATGCTAAAGGCACTCCAGAAACACAACCAGAAGCACCAGACTTCACAGGAGGTGTAAACGCACCGGATGCACCAATAAGTGAAGTGCCAGAATACACAGACCCAATTGGATCGACTGGTGTAGATGGAAATGGAAACCTCATCATACCACCAAGTGTAGATATTCCTGAGTTTATGGGTGGAACAAGTACACCGGATGCACCAACTCATGAGTTCTCAGAGTTTAATGGGAACATTGCTATAAATGGTGAACTTCCAGAACCAGCTCAATTACCAAAAGTTAAACTGATTATTACTAAATGGGTTGATGAAAACGGTAATGAGTTGAAACCAGCAGATGCGAAAACTCCTAAAGTATTAGGTGAGGAAAATGAAGCATTTGAACATGGTGAAATCGAAGGTTATGAATTTGTAAGAACTGAAGTAGATGAAAATGGAGAAGTAGTTACACATATCTTTAGAAAAGTTGCCTCTTCAGGAGTAACTCAAACAAATGATAATGTGAAACCTGAACAGACTCCAGATGCTCTTCATGTTCCTACAAATGAAACACATGCTCAACCAGAAAAAGATGAAGTGAAACAGAAAGAAACTCAAACAACCTTGCCGAAAACTGGTACGGCAAATAGTTTAGGACTCTTATCTGTAGCAACAAGTTCAATTCTTTTTGGATTAGGCTTCTTCATTTTAAGTAAAAAAGAAGACGAAGAATGATCTTTGACGAAGTTAATGAATACAAGAATGTAAAATATATTCGGTGAATAGAAATATCCCCTAACGGTCAGTAATTGTTAGGGGATGTTGTATTATTAATTTTATTGTATTTCTTTCTCAACTACATAAGCTCCGAAAACTAAAAAGTAATAACCCTTTGATAACCTCTTGATTTTTTTAAAAAGGGTTATATATGTAAAAATTGAGGATTTATCTCTTAAAAAGAACTTGATTTCAGTGATAATTTACCATAAATATCATAACGTTATATTTTTATCTCAAAAATCATAGAGAAGTTTTTTTGAAATTCCTGTAGAATTATTAGAAGTTGCAGATAAA